>ERZ827450.133-NODE-133-length-96920-cov-7.840531_pt1 | contig 96920 bp, 69 predicted proteins | sample MGYA00519773_ERZ827450 | MGnify/ENA primary metagenome ERZ827450 (study PRJEB31778, sample SAMEA3449306) | human gut metagenome | biome: human gut; feature: human-associated habitat; material: faeces | place: United Kingdom | collected 2010/2012 ...
ATTCTAGATTTGCTTTTTCTACTTTATTGAGTTCCTTATTAAGGAAATATGGATATAAAACGACAAACGGCATAATTAAGATACAAAATCTTATTGAAGCTCCAGTATAATAAGAATACCTCAATTCTTCAGATATATAGGCGCCTCCATCAATCCATATAATGGAAACTATTTGCCATATCATCTCTATAAAAAATACAGAACCAATAAATATTATTATTGGATTTTTTCGCCAAATCTTGTACAAATAAATAATTATCAAAAAAATTACTATTGGAATACTAATTGCTTGCATTTTTCCACCGCCTTACATGATTTAAAATTTCAATAACAACTTGATTTTTAGTCAGTATCAAAGTTGCGCCGTAGACAGTCACTGCCACAACCACTAACACAATCAATCCCAAATAAATATCTGTAAGAATTTTTTTCATAATGACCACTGTCGCTAGCATTGCAGCATTAGATATCACTAGAGACTTCACAAAATTCCTATCAATATTTAATTTAAAATACTGATGTGAATATAACAACATGACAATTGTAACTATCATCTCTGCTGCCACAGATGCAATTGCAGCACCATTTGCTGAATATTTAGGAATCAGACATAAATTCATTACCGCATTAACAAGTGCTCCACAAACGGTCGCTTTTAAAATATGCCCTTCATTTCCAGATGCCATTAAAATTAAATGCCCCAAAAAATATGCAATAGAGAATACAAAAACTAAAATTGACAATATTTGCAATATTTCAATACTAGGCATAAATGCTTTTCCCAATAAAACAGGGACAATATATTCAGCAACTCCAAACATTCCAATTACTGATGGTATTGCAATTAATAGTAAAACAGATGTACCAATCGTCAAAAGTTTATTTGCCTCTTCTAGCTTTTTTTCAGCAAAAAGACTACTAATTCTCGGATAAAAAGTTGCAACCATGGCAATATTTACTGTATATATCATCCGTACTATCTTAACAGAATTTGTATAGTATCCAACTGCAGCATCCCCTTTAAAAAATTCCAACATCACTGTATCTAACATAGTATACACTTCGGTAGCAATTGATACAGCAAGTAAGATCAATACTGGCCTTAAATGTTTCTTTAGATGCATATTTTTAAAATTTACAGTCGTAATATACTTTCTTGCATTAAAAATATTAAAGAAATAATTGCCAGCTGTAGCTAAACATAATATAAATGCATATATTATGTAATCCTCTTTCGTTTTAACAAAAATACACATCAACACAAATGAAATAATTTTAACAATAATACTCCTGGTTGATATATATCCGTATTCTTCCAGTCCTTGATAAAACCAATCGATGTTAAAAAAATTAAGTACTAACATTATTCCCATCGTATTCATTAAAACAATTTTTCCATGAAATATAGAAGAAAAATTAACTAGGCAATAATAAAGTAACAAAAAAATCAATGTGGATATAGCATTGATTACTAACAGTTCTGCAAAAGATTTACTTCTGCCTTCAAGATTCTGTCGTTTACTCGCAATTACTTTAACACCATAATTGGGAATCCCCAATGCTGCAACAACAACAAAGTAATTGACAATTGTATTAGCATATGCAACAATTCCCACCCCATCAGGTAAAAGCACTCTCGAAATATATGATGTTGTAAGTAATGGAAATAAAGCGGTAAATCCTTTATATAGTAAATTATAAAATGAATTTTTTGCTATTGATTTCCTCGGCATAAATTTTTAATACCTCCCTAACCATAAACTGATTGCTCTTTTTATAAATGCAATTTCTCTATTAGGAAATCTAGTCGATGCGTAAGCACAAGTAGTATTCAAATATCGTATGTCCTTTGAATACTTTCTACTTAATTTATAAAATTGTTTATTATAAATATAATTCATCTTTCCTTTTGATCTATGAATAAGCTTTATTGGACATATATATACATGTTGTCCTCTACTTCTAGCATTTAGACAACTCTCCACCGCATATAAATGCCAATTATTGCAAGTTTGTTCATCAAAAGGATGTTTTATAAAATTATCTGTATATCCACCAAAAAAACATTCATCAATAACTTCACATCGAATTAAAGATTTCACTCTTTCTTTTCCAGCATATTGCAGGTCCATGCCTGTGCAACGTTGAGCGCAGTGAATACTTTCGTATTGACTGCTGCCTTCTTCGCTTCATACAGACGCAGGATCAGGTCGCCGCTGCCGTCCTCAGCCAGCTTCACGGATTCGAGAATAACGTTGTCTTTCTCTACACCGAAGGCGCTGAAGGTATCCACAACACCAGCTGTAATAACAGGCTTTACGTTCATCTCATAGCCCTGACGAACTACGTCGCTGTCTGCAAAGCTGCCTTCCCATGCAGTAAAGCCGTAGGTAAAGTGATGTTCTCTGTTGTCTGCATGCATCTCAGGCGCAGCTGCTGCACGCAACAGGGTCAGCTCAAGTGCATTGCCGTTCATGCTGATACCATACTTGCAGTCATTGAGCACTGCGGCACCGTGAGCCTGATCGCACAGAGCGCTGTAACGATGGTTGCAAACCTCAAAACGATCTTTTTCATATGCTCTGGAGCGTCTGGTAGGCCGCTCTACATAACCGAACTGCATTTCGTTGATCCCGTTCTCTGCAAATACGTTGACAGGGAAGCCAACCTTTAACAGGCGATGCAGCTCTTTCCAGTCGATGGCAGTTTCGAATTCCAGTCTTGTGCTGTCTGCATCCAGACGGATGTACTGAACGAAGGGCGAATTGCTGATGCGGCCAGTTACCTTCAGGACACTGCGCAGGCTGCCTGTGCTTTCAACGGTTACCGTTACATCCTCTGCAGCGGTGATTTCCTGATCGATGTAGTTGGAATCGATATCCCATGCATCGAACAGACGCGGAACATCTTTATATAAGTGGAAACGGTTCATCGGCTCAGCTGCGAACTCTCTGCCGCTTGTCTTCAGAACAAAGGATACCACCTCACCCTTGCCGTCTACAACAGCCTTCACCTGATTGTTTTCCAGAATGAAGGTATCGCCGTCCTGAGTCAGGGAAACACTGTCTGCTGCCTTGGTCTGGGTTTCTGCAGGAACCAGGGAAACCATACCATAAGCAGGAACTTCTGTAAGACCATATACCTTGTCACCGATCTTTTCGGTCGGAACAGCCTTGCCTTCTCTGGTCTGTGCACCTGCCGCAAAGCTTTCCGGCAGCTCAACCAGTGTGTCATATGCAAATCCCAGGGAGTTGCCGACAGTCACGCCATTTCCGGCTTCTACCAGACCTGCAACTGCCTTTGCAGTCAGCTCATGGCTTTCTTCCAGAATTGCATGGAATGCTTTTTCCGCGTCCTCATAAACTCTTGCGATGGAAGAACCGGGCAGGATGTCGTGGAACTGATGCAGCAGGACTTCTTTCCACAGACGCTCAATTGCCTCTGCAGGATATGTCTGTCCCTTCTGGGCTGCCAGCGTGCCCCACAATTCCAGATCACGCATGGAAAGCTCACATCTTCTGTTGTTGTTCTTCACCATTGCCTGAGAAGTATAGGTTCCGCGGTGAGCGCTGAAATACAGCTCTCCGGTATAGGTATGCTTCGGTCCGCCTTCTGCTTCCATATCCTGGAAGAACTCGATGGGGCCTTCCAGTTTTACCTTCGGGCAGCCTTCCAGGTCAGCCTCACGCTTCGCATATTCCAGATAGTCTCTTGCCGGGCCGCCGCCGCCATCGCCGTAACCAAAGGGCAGGAGGAATGCATCCAGATCTCTCTTCTGGCTTCTGTTCTCCCACACGTTCATCAGCTCGGTGGGGTCTGTGCGGTAGGTGTAGCTGGTAGGCAGGAAGGAGCTGATCTTCGTGCCGTCCATGCCTTCCCAGTAGAAATAATGGTAAGGGAACTGTTCGCCTTCATTGTAAGACCAGAAAATCTTCTGAGTTACCAGATATTCAACGCCGCAGCTCTTCAAAATCTGAGGCAGTGCAGCGGTATAACCAAAGGTATCAGGCAGCCACAGCATCTTGCTGTCTACGCCGAACTCTTCCTGATAATAGCGTTTGCCGTAGAGCAGCTGACGGATCAGTGCTTCCCCGGAAGCCATATTCGTATCCGGTTCTACCCACATCGCGCCCTCTGCGATCCACTGGCCATCCTTAACCGCCTGTTTGATTCTTTCAAACAGCTCGGGGTAGTATTTACGGCACATCTCATAGCCGGCAGGCTGGCTCTGGATATATTTGTATTCCGGATATTCTTCCAGCAGGCGCAGCTGTGCTGCAAAGGTACGCTCTGTCTTTCTGTGTGTCTCTGCCATCGGCCACAGCCATGCCAGATCGATATGGGCATTGCCGATTGCGTAGAATACAGGCATAGTGGAACCGTTCTTCGCTTCCAGTGCAGGGCGGAGTGCTTCTCTGCCTGCCTTGTAGGATGCGATTCTGCCAGCCTCATCCTGCTCAAAATCAACCACAAGGGTAAAGGCCTCCAGCGCCTCTGCGATCTTTGCAGCCCGCAGGGAATTCGGATCGAGCTTGTCCAACAGCTGTCTTAAGGTGTCTGCATCCATCCACAGCTGATATGCGTCTTCATTCCAGATACCGAAGGTGCAGATACCGAGGGTACGTCTCTTGCCCTCTTCCAGCGGATCCTGATATGCGCCGGGAAGTACCGGGCCGGTTGCACAGCCGCCGTCCGGAGATTCCGGATAGTAATGGCCTGCGTAGGTTTCCATCAGAATTTCATATTCTGTTCCTGCCACTGCGTCAGTGGTCAGAACGTTATCTTCTACGAAATGATGCTTCTGGGTTACCCAGGAAGCACGGTAGGTACCGAATTCCTGACCGTTTACAAACAGCGTGGATTCGCCGTCCGGTTTTAAATCCATGACAATTCTCTTGCCCTGTGCTTCTGCAGGCAGAACCACTTTGCCTCTAAACCAGCAATATTCCCAGGTCTTGCCCCAGGTAAAGCCGGGCTCTACAGGCTCGAACGGGCCATTCATCGCTTCCTCCTGAGATAAATGTTCCATTGTGCGGAACGCTTCCCAGGAAATCTCCCCCAAAGGTCTGTAAAAATCATCCTTCAGCGTGCGCATCCAATGCTGCAGTCTGCCACGCCATTCTGAACTCATGATCCCCATCTGAATTCCTCCGTGTTGTGTTATATTCTCAGGTATTAAAAATCAATACCACTTCATTTATAACGTTTTCCATCTGGCTCGTCAACCCCAATAATCCTATATTTATCCCTAAAAAATCACAATCTTTTTTCGATCAGCCACGCCGCTGCAAGCCGCTCCAGACCATCCCGGATTTCGTCCTCCGTCAGGCCGCCAAAGCCGATCAAAACGGTTGCGCGACACACAGCCTCCGGGACAGCTGCCCCCACAAGCGCTGACGACAGACCATAGACTTTCACACCTTGTCGGCGTGCCGCGTCGACAAGCTCTTTTTCGCTGCGTCCGATGCGATCCGTGAGCAAAAGATGCAGTCCCGCATTTTCTCCCGAAAGGTCAAATTGCCCCAAAAAGGGTTTCAGCCCGTCCAGCAGCGCTTCATGTTTTCTGCTGTAGCTTTTCCGCATCCGGTTCAAATGCCGTTCAAACGCACCGCTGTCCAGAAATTGCTCCAGCACCGCCTGGTCGACTCTCGAAACCGTACACGAAAAGCAGGCGCATTTTTGCCGGTAGCGCTCCAGCAAAGCCTCCGGCAGCACCATATACCCGACACGGATTGCAGGTGCAATCGACTTGGAAAAGGTTCCCATATAGATCACCTTTCCCGCCGCATCACTCGCCTGCAGGGACGGTACGGGCTTTCCACGGTAACGGAATTCGCTGTCATAATCATCTTCTACAATATAGCGTTCCTTTTCCCGTGCTGCCCAGTTTAAAAGCTCTGTCCTGCGCCCGATCGGCATCATACGCCCGGTGGGATACTGGTGCGACGGCATCACATAGACCACCTGCGCTCCCGATTTTTCCAGCTCTTCTATGCAGATTCCGCTGGCATCCGACGATACCGTAACCACTTCCCCCGCAAAGAGCTGAAAAATCTTCCATGCACGCGGATAGGTCGGATTTTCAAACGCCGCTGTGATTGTTTCCTCGAAAACATAACGGAGCAGCATCAGCAGATAATCGTTTCCCGCTCCAACCACGATCTGCTCCGGTCTGCAGGTCACGCCACGGGATGCATGCAGATATCGGGAAATCGTGCGGCGCAGCGAAAGATCGCCCATCGGATCTCCCGGCAAAAACAGGTCTTGGTTGTTTAGATTCAGAACGTTTCTGTTGACTTTTCGCCATAAATCAAACGGGAAATCACGCATATCGATCGCATTTGGAGAAAAATCGATCTGAACGGGCGGCACCGCAGACGAGTCGTCCAATGCAGCTTTGGATGCGCAAGCGGCATCTGAAAGGAAAAGGCAATCGCCGCCTGCATCTGCACGTGAAAAGCTGCCAGCCTGTTCGCGAGACGTTATTCCTGCGTCCGGCGCGGTCTCCATCTGGTACAGTTCCTCCACCCGTGCGACAAAATATCCTTTATAGGGTACCGCCTCCAGATATCCCTCCGCCACGAGCTGGTCATACGCCAGCTCTACCGTACTGCGGGATACCTGCAAATATTCCGCCAGAGAACGCGTCGAGGGAAGCTTCTCCTGACAGAGAAGCTTCCCCCTTCTGATTTCGTCTCTGATATATTGATAAATCTGTTCGTAAAGATGGGTCCCATCCTCTTTCCACTCAATTACCAGATCCTGCATAGGCTCAGTCCTTTTTCGGAAGCTTAAAGGAGCTCTTCAAGGATACAATCCGGTTAAATACCGGCTCGCCCGGCTTGGAATCCTTGTAATCTACGCAGAAGTATCCCTGTCTGACGAACTGGAAGCTTTCGTAGGGCTTTGCTTCCTTTAAGGAAGGCTCGATCCATGCTTCCTTTACGGTCAGGGAGTTGGGATTTAAGTTCAGGGAGCCGTCTTCATTGTAAACGCCCTTTTCTTCATCAATGATGTTTTCGTACAGACGAACGGTTGCCTTAACTGCAGTCTGACACGCTACCCAATGAATGGTGCCCTTTACCTTACGTCCTTCAAAACCGCTTCCGGACTTGGTTGCAGGATCGTAGGTTCCATGGATTACGGTTACATTGCCGTTTTCATCCTTTTCACAGCCTGTGCAGGTTACAAAGTACGCGTTCATCAGGCGCACCTCGTTGCCGGGGAACATACGGAAGTATTTCTTCGGAGGCTCCTCCATAAAGTCTTCGCGTTCGATGTAGAGCTCTCTGCCAAACGGAACCTTACGGCTGCCCAGTGCTTCGTTTTCCAGGTTGTTCGGAGCGTCCAGATATTCGATCTGGTCTTCCGGATAGTTGTCGATCACAAGCTTCACCGGGTCAACGACTGCCATCACTCTGGCGCGTTTTAATTTCAGGTCTTCCCGGATGCAATATTCCAGCATCGCATAATCTACGGAAGAATTGCTCTTGGAAATACCGCACAGGTCTACGAACATTTTGATAGATTCCGGTGTAAAGCCTCTGCGGCGAAGCGCTGCGATGGAAACCAGACGGGGATCGTCCCAGCCGTCTACGATGCCCTGCTCTACCAGCTTCTTAATATAACGTTTGCCGGTAACAACATTGGTCAGATACAGCTTTGCAAACTCGATCTGACGGGGCGGATAGGGTTTGTATTCCAGCTCCCGCACAACCCAGTCGTACAGCGGACGGTGATCTTCAAATTCCAGCGTACAGATGGAATGGGTAATGCCCTCGATGGCATCCTCGATGGGATGTGCAAAATCGTACATCGGATAGATACACCATTTATCTCCGGTATTGTGATGTGTCATGTGCGCCACACGATAAATAACCGGATCTCTCATGTTCATATTTGGGCTTGCCATATCGATTCTGGCGCGCAGAACCTTTTCGCCGTCGGCATATTTGCCCGCTTTCATCTCTTCAAACAGAGCGAGGTTTTCTTCTACGCTTCTCTCTGCACCGGGATCCATCTTGCCGGGCTCGGTCAGCGTACCGCGGTATTCACGGATCTGATCCGCGGAAAGATCAGAAACGTAAGCTTTGCCTTTCTGAATCAGCTTTACAGCGCCCTCATACATCTGGTCGAAATAGTTGGATGCAAAGAACAGTCTGTCCTCCCAGTCTGCGCCCAGCCATTTTACGTCCGCCTTGATCGATTCTACAAATTCGATCTTTTCCTTCGTCGGGTTGGTATCGTCAAAACGGAGATTGAATTTACCGCCGTACTGCTTTGCAAGTCCATAATTTAACAGAATGCTCTTGGCATGTCCGATATGCAGATATCCGTTGGGTTCCGGCGGAAATCTGGTATGTACTGTTTCGTAAACGCCTTCCTCCAGATCTTTATCAATCATCTGCTCGATGAAGTTTCTGGAAACAGGCTCCTTTGCTTCTTCTGCTGCAGGATTTTCTTTCGAGAATTCAGCCATTTTCCTTATCTCCCATCCTTTCATTTCCTTATTATTGTTTTATCTTATCAAAACAAACATTAAAATACAACATCGTTCTTAAGAAAATAATAATGTTCTTTCCCCCTGTTGTATGATAAAATACCTTTTGCAGGGATATTTTTATCAGTTTCGGAATACCCTGCTGTACAAATGTTATAACTACACTTTTTTATGCAGGAGGACTCCCTTATGAATCGTGCCTTACTCAAACAGGATGCCAAGGACGCTATGAAAGCGGCAAATCCGCATCCGGTACTCACCACCCTTGTTTTCTGGGCGATCCAGCTCGCCGCGCAGATCATTCTTGGTATTGTTTCCAGTATCTGCGGCTTTACTACCTACTTTTCTGCAGCCATCAGCTCCGGCATGTATGAAGACAGTGCATTTTTAAACTATGCCCCCAGCATCGGCGCTTTCCTGATCTACCTGGTTGTTGCGATCGTTATCGGCCTACTGATCGGTACCGTTCAGTTTGGTTATTATGCATACAGCCTGAAGGTTTTCAAGCATGAAGAAGCCGGCATTTCCGAGCTGCTTGCATACTTTCCCATGCTGCTCAAGATTTTTGGTCTTTCCCTCTGGATGGGTCTGTTCATCATGCTGTGGAGCTGCCTGTGCTACATCCCCGGCATCATCGCTGCACTGCGTTATTCCCAGGCCTTCTACATTCTGGCAGAAGATCCCAATAAGGGAATCCGTCAGTGTGTCAATGAAAGTAAAGAGCTGATGAGCGGTCATCTGTGGGAATACTTCGTGCTGCAGCTTTCCTTTATCCTCTGGTATCTACTTACAGGTGTTACCTGCGGTATTGCAAGCCTGTATGTAACTCCTTATACCGAGATTACCAACGCCGGTTATTATTTAAGCTTAAAGCCGGAACAATCTTATGACGGCGGATATGGATGCGATCCTCAGCCGGATGATGTGATCTGAGGATTTTCCGGAAAATAATTATTGTAGCCATATGATTTTTATAAAATATCCATTCGTACAGGTGTACTTCCTAAAGACCTGGGCGGATGGATATTTTTTATTTTTATAAAAAAGAATGTGCATCCTCGTAAAGCGTTTATTATCGTATGGAAACGAAGTTTTCTATACGATAATAAGAACCAGATACCCGAGAGGCGAAGCCTTTCTAGCATCTGGTTCTTATTTTCAATCTTTACCGCCTTCCGATACTAGGCGATATCCTGTATTTTTCGCGATGTCACCGCTTTGCCCCCGGAGTTTCAGCCACCGCTCATCCGAGCCGGTGCGCCGTTTTGTGTAGCTTAGTGATGGAACAGTCTGATTCCGGTAAATACCATCGCCATGTCATACTTATCACAGCATTCGATGACCGCATCATCGCGGACGGAGCCGCCGGGCTGTGCAATGTATTTTACGCCGCTCTTATGTGCGCGTTCGATGTTATCGGAAAACGGGAAGAATGCGTCAGAGCCAAGGGTTACATCGGTCAGCTGGTTTAACCATGCACGCTTTTCTTCTCTCGTAAAGACAGCAGGCTTTACCTTGAAACGGGTCTGCCATACGCCATCTGCCAGCACATCTTCGTATTCATCACCCATGTAAACATCGATGGCATTGTCTCTGTCTGCGCGTCCAAGGCCGTCTACAAACTGCAGTCCAAGCACCTGGGGAGACTGACGCAGCCACCAGTTATCCGCTTTCTGTCCTGCCAGTCTCGTGCAATGGATACGGGACTGCTGACCTGCACCAATACCGATCGCCTGTCCGCCTTTTACATAGCAAACAGAATTGGACTGGGTATATTTCAGGGTGATCAGCGCGATCTTCATATCGATCAGCGCCTCTTCGGGCACTTCTTTGTTCTTTGTTACAAAGTTTGACAGCAGCTCTTCATCAATGTTTAACTCGTTGCGTCCCTGTTCAAAGGTCACGCCGAACACCTGTTTTCTCTCGATTTCCGCAGGGCGATAAGAGGGATCGATCTGGATAACATTGTATCCGCCCTTTTTCTTTGCTCTTAAAATCTCCAGCGCTTCGTCGGTATAGCCGGGAGCGATCACTCCATCGGAAACCTCGCGCTTGATCAGCTTTGCCGTGTCTGCGTCACAGACATCAGACAGTGCAATAAAGTCACCAAAGGAAGACATTCTGTCTGCACCTCTCGCTCTTGCGTAGGCACATGCCAACGGAGAAAGCTCTCCAAGGTCGTCTACCCAGTAAATTTTTGCCAGCGTATCCGTCAGCGGAAGTCCCACGGCCGCACCAGCCGGGGAAACGTGCTTAAAAGAGGTTGCTGCCGGAAGTCCGGTCGCTTTTTTTAACTCGGAAACAAGCTGCCAGCCGTTTAATGCATCCAGGAAATTGATATATCCTGGCTTGCCGTTTAATACGGTAACAGGCAGGTCGCTGCCATCCTCCATGAAAATTCTGGAAGGCTTCTGATTCGGGTTGCATCCGTACTTTAACTGAATTTCGTTCATTTTTTCCTCCATTCCATTTTCAGTGGTTTTTGTTCACAATTCTTGTCTCGTATTTGCCGGTTTCGATGTCGATGTAGCGCACAAACAGGGAAACCTTATTTTCTTCATTCAGACTTTCCCAAACCAGCTGAGTAAAGCTGTCGATATCTCCGGAAATCGCAACCTTCTTCGGCTCGCCGGAAAAGCTCGGCAGCGGATTGCCGTCATGCATATAGGTGTGGATAAATCTGCCCTCGCCCGCTTTCGGATTTTCGTAAGCAAAGGTGTAACGCAGGCAGGAGGACGGATCGCCGTCGTCGCTCTTTAAAATGGACATTGCAAAGTTGTAGCCGCCGTTTTCGATATGCAGGATACCGGAAATACGGGGAGTGTAGTTCGGACCGTCCGGCTCAAATTCCCGGCTGCGCAGGCTCTGCTCGAAGGTCAGCTGCTTGTCCATGCCCTCATAGATCGTGTCTGTCTGGTCGCCGTTTGTAACGATCGTCTTGTTGCCCAGCACGCGAACCGGTGCATAGATGATCAGGCTCGGATCCTCCAGCTTGGACGGGTCAAACGCCTGTGTGCGGATGCCCTCTCCCTCCTCTACGAACACGCGGTTGCGGGAATTGCTGCTTCTGCCCATAATAAAATACGCTGTTACCGCCTGTTTTCCATCAGGGGTTTTGCCGATGACGATACCTCGTCCCGGATAGGCGTTGTTTTTCAGTTCTTCCGAAAGATTTAAAAGCTCCATGTTTGTCCTCCATTTTGAAATGAATACGATAAAAAACCGCCTGAATACTCACATCATCTTCTGCTGTCAGTACCCAGGCGGTCGGTTTCTTCAAACGTGCTCCCCGTGGTGATCTCCACTAATCCGCCAGTCACACGTTTTGTGTTTGATTGTGTTAAAACAGGATACCCGCCAACGGAACATCCTATTCTATGCTATGCGGCCAATCGGTTAAAATCAGTCCGCAGAGCTGTAGTTGGGAGCTTCCTTCGTGATATGAATATCATGAGGATGACTCTCACGCAGAGCTGCTGCAGAAATCTTGACGAATTTGCCGTTTTCCTTCAGCTCTTCGATGTTTTTTGTTCCGCAGTAACCCATACCGGAGCGAAGACCGCCCATCAGCTGGAATACCGTATCTTCTACCAGGCCCTTGTATGCAACACGGCCTTCTACGCCTTCCGGAACGAGCTTCTTGGCGTCGGTCTGGAAGTAGCGATCCTTGCTGCCGTTTTCCATCGCAGCAATGGAACCCATGCCGCGGTAAACCTTGTATTTACGTCCCTGATACAGCTCGAACTGTCCGGGGCTCTCATCACAGCCTGCAAACATGGAACCCATCATGCAGACGCTTCCGCCTGCCGCGATTGCTTTAGTGATTTCACCGGAATACTTGATACCGCCGTCCGCGATGATCGGGATACCATATTCTCTTGCAACTGCGTAGCAGTCCATGATAGCTGTGATCTGAGGAACACCGATACCTGCAACCACACGGGTTGTACAGATAGAACCGGGTCCGATACCAACCTTAACGGCATCTGCACCTGCTTCGATCAGTGCTCTGGTCGCTTCTCCGGTTGCAACGTTGCCCGCAATTACCTGCAGATCCGGATATGCTTCCTTGATCATGCGCAGGCAGCGCAGTACGTTTTCAGAATGACCATGTGCGGAATCCAGAACAATAACGTCAACCTTGGCTTCTGTCAAAGCTGCCACACGATCCAGAACATTGGCAGTAATACCAACACCTGCACCGCAGAGCAGACGTCCCTGTGCATCCTTTGCTGCAAGAGGATATTTGATCGTCTTCTCAATATCCTTGATCGTGATCAGGCCCTTCAGATTGAAGTCCTTATCAACGATCGGCAGCTTCTCTTTTCTTGCCTTTGCCAGAATCTTCTTTGCTTCTTCCAGTGTGATACCTTCGGGAGCCGTAACCAGACCTTCACTGGTCATGGATTCTTTAATCTTCTTGGTAAAATCTGTCTCGAATTTCAGGTCGCGGTTGGTAATGATGCCGACCAGCTTTTTGCCCTCTGTGATCGGGACACCGGAAATACGGAATTTTGCCATCAGCTCATTGGCATCTGCAAGGGTATGCTCCGGGGATAACGAAAAAGGATCTGTAATGACGCCGTTCTCAGAACGTTTTACCTTGTCCACCTCATCGGCCTGCGCCTCAATGGACATATTCTTATGGATAATACCGATACCGCCCTGTCTGGCCATTGCGATCGCCATTCTATGTTCTGTAACGGTATCCATTCCCGCACTCATCAGCGGAATGTTCAGCTTGATCTTTTTTGTCAACCAGGTAGTCACGTCGACCTGATTGGGAATTACCTGAGAGTATGCCGGCACCAACAGCACATCGTCAAAGGTAATACCTTCGCCAATAATCTGACCCATCTTCTCTCCTCCTGCGTATTTTAACTGTCAATTCAATGAAAACTGCCAGTAAATACACTACTGACAGTTCGTTTGAGGCAAGTGTAACAGAATTAAAACTCTGTGTCAATCGAAAAATACTTTTCTGGGCGCAACAGACTGAAGTGCTTTTACCATGGCTTCGCTGGGCTCAAAAATGATCTTGCGGTCTCCGCTGTAGATCATCACATAGCGTCTGTCCGGCTGTCCGGCAACGCCGCTGGAATAGTCCGTCACCTTAAGCTGACGATTCTTCATGTTGTCCAGATGCCAGGAGTTGATCGGTGCAAAAATCTCCATACTCTCTGTTTCAAACTTCTCGACTTTTTTCCGTTTGGTTTTGTTTAAAATCTTGTCGACGGAAATCTCCTTATCCACGTACAGATATTCAAACTCCACGCTGGCATTGAGCGAAGTAAAATACGCTCCGATTCCGGCTGCTGCCACTCCGAGCCACATCAGGGCATTCAGCATGCTAAGCAGGAAAAAAATCACCGCCAGGACAATCAGAAAAACCTGCAGTGCTTTCATCGCACTGGACGGTTTTTTCGCCACCAGACATTCTACATAGCTTTCATTCATATTGCTTTACCACCTTCGTATTTATTCCCCATCCCGGGAAGCTCAGGGTTTTGAAAGGTCTGTCCTTTTGACAGTGCTCCCTTTTTCAAACCGATAAAGCTATCATAGTACAGAATTCGCTTTTTTTCAAGGTATCCCAGGGACTTATCCGGTAGTTTAGAAAATTTTCACTTTTCTATCACAATGCTTTCATTGACTTCCCAAAATCAAACGACTATGATAAATATCAGCGCATGAATCTTTCCATACTATCGAAACGATCGAACACAGGATACCGGCACCAGATTTTGCCGCATGCCGCAAAATACAGGATTCAACACCGAACTACAGGGAGGCACTCAATGGCAACAGGCAATTCCGTCCATGACGAAGTTAAGGAACAGCAGCAAAAATTAAAAGGGAAACCCTTCAAGGAAAAATGGGCTTATTTCTGGGAATATTATAAAATCCAAACGATCGTGGTGATCGCGGTTCTCGCCTTTGCAGGGAACCTGATTTACACCTTTGCAACGCGCAAGGATACCGTCATGGAAGCAGCCTTTGTCAACTGCTACATGAATACCGAGGTCGACTCCGACACGATGATCGCCGATTTTGAGCAGTATGCTGACATCGATACCTCCAGCGACTGTGCCGCAATCAACCGGGATATGAATGTTGATTATGAAAATGCTGACCAGTATTCCTATGCAAATATGCAGAAAATTATCGCGATGATATCCGGCAAGACCTTAGACGCCCTCATCACAGATGATACCTATATGGATCACAATCTCGAAGCCGGTCTGTTCTGCGACCTGCACCAGTATTTTACCGACGAGGAGCTGGCGCAGTACGGCGATCAGGTTATATACAAGGATCTTCCTGATGACAATACCGACGGGGAAATCCCCATCGGCATCAGCGTCAGCAGATCCAAATATCTGCTGACAGATCGGGCAAATGCATGGTTTACCATCCCTGCCAACTGCCAGCACCCGGAAAATGCGAAGAAATTTTTAGAGTTTATGCTTGAGCCGTAACACTCGCTGCTGCATACGACATGTAAAAATTCCGCGTAAGCTGCCAGAACGCTGCTCACGGCAAAAATCCCCGCCGCCACAGCCTGAATCGCTGTGACAGCGGGGATTTTGTTACTCAAAGCGCACCATGCGCACTTCTCACTCATTTTTCAGAATCAATTCCATCAACGTGTTCCCTTTTCCCTCCGGGTCATAGCTCTGCCACGCGATCACGCGGCCATGAGGCGACAGATACAGCATCTGTCCGTTCATACCGCCCTTGCAGTGCCCTCCGTTTTCCATCTTTGCAAGCTCATATTCCCGCTCAAAAACAATCTCGACCCACTCTTTCGAAAGCAGACGCTTTCCTTCAAATGTGCCACCGTTTTGATAGACCTCGCCAAGCTTTGCCATGTCCTCTGTGCGCACATACATGCCGGTCGCTCCAATCGGATACCCCATCGGACACTTTGAAAAAGCCGCCTCCCTTACATGCAGCGGCATCAGCAGGCGCGGGCGCAGAAAGTCGTCCAGCTTTTCTCCGGAAAGCTCCGTCACAACGCGGGACAGCAGATAATATGCACCGTCGCTGTACTGATAGTCCACGCCCGGCCGCGCCGGAACCGGACGTTCAAACGCGAGCTTTAAAAAATCCTCCGAACCAAACTGCGTCATATCATAATTATCGATATCCAGAAAATCCTCCGTCACGCCGATTCGGTGCCGGATCACATGATCCAGCGTCACTTCTTCCCATTGCGGATCATAGCGCTCCGGCAGCTTTTTCCGAAACAGATCGCAGATCTTATCGTCTGGCTTCCAAAGTCCCTGATCGTATAAAAAGCCAAGCGCCGTCACGGTAAACACCTTCGTAACGGAATAGATGTCGTTGCACGGATTGTCCGGCACAAAGCTCCATGTCGTGCGCTTTCCATGCTCCGACTCCGTCAGCCAGAACAGCGGAAGATTCAGCCCACGGATTTCCTCCAGAATTGTTTCTATCATGTTATTTTTCCTCGTATAATATCTTTCTTTAATGCAGTGCGACACGCCGAGCTGCCATATTACATTGTAGGCACCTTGTCCTCGCCTGCGGGCGCAAGGCTCCACTCCACCTGCTTTTCCCCGTTTTCCAGAAGCTCCCAGCTCACCGAAAGGATTCCATCCGGCGTCTGGATACTGCCCTTTGCCCAGGTCAGCTGCCGCTGGCTGCTGAGGCGGATTTCGTAAGAAAAATGCTGTGCGAACCCGGGCACGGCTGGCGGCTGCAGTTCGCCGTTGAGCGGCTTCAATGCCTGTGCTGGCGGTGCAGTAACGTCCGGCTGCGCAGGATTGACAACGGGCGGCTGCGCCGATGGCGTCATCCGAATCCCAAGGATCTGTGTAAACAGCAGCCGCACACAGGCGCCAAACATCGGATGGTTATGGGATTCTCTGCCATCCCAGCGCTCCCAGAGCGTCGTCGCACCATTTCGTTTCATATGTGCAAAGGACGCTGCTTCGCTGTCATTGGTCAGAAGCCTTACAGCCAGATCCCCTGCACCGATGGAAAACAGTTGTTCCAAAAGCATCGACGTGCCGAAAATTCCGGTATCAAAACGTCCGAGCGCTTCATATTTTTCGACCAGATGCTTTTTCGTCCGCTTATCCCCAAGCCCAAGTGCCAGTCCATAGGCGTTGCCTGCTGCCCTTCCTTCGCAGAAATCTCCGGTTTCCGGATCGAAATAAGCGTCAAGAAAAGCATTTTTGACATTCTTTTCCCGCTCCGCAAATCGAATTGACAGTTTATTATTCATTTTTTCTGAAATTTGCATCATTTCCTGCAATCCATGCAAGTAGTAGAACGTATTGATAAATGCCTCCGGCAGCTGCTCCTTTTCCTCTGATGCCGGGAAGCACCAGTCGCCCAGACACCAGCCGCCCTCTTCTTCGCGGACCACAAGTCCCTTTTCACTGTGGGCATCCATATAATCGAACCAGCGCAGGATCGCGTCATAGCCCTGCACAAGCAGGCTGTCGTCCCCATAAATTTTTGCCCATGCGAGCGGAACCTGATACACTGCGCAGCCCCAGCCGCCGGGTCCTCCTCCCCCGCCCAGAAATGGCGCGGTATGTGGGATATGTCCGGTTTCTGCGCCCTGGCTGTCCAAAATATCCTGATACCATTTCCGATACAGCTCTTTGGCATCCAGAAGCAACATCGCCGTTTCCGCCGTCAGCTGACCGTCTCCGGTATATCCAAGCCGTTCTCGGTGCGGGCAGTCTGACGGAACGCAACCGTGATAATTGTCCAGCTGCGTACGAATATAGGCTTCATAAAGCCAGTTCAACACCGGATCTGAGCAGGAAAAGCTGCTGGTCACCGCCACATCCGTATGGATCACCTCTGCACACAGCACCTCACATGGACCCTCAGTCTCAAAATAACGAAAGCCATGCCAGCAAAACAACGGATGCAGTGTCTGTATCCTTCCGTCGCAGATATAATGATCCTGCTGCAGCTGATCGCTGCCGCCCGCCGATTCGAAATCCAGCGTACCATCTGCTGCCAGCTCCTCTGCATGGCGTACCGTAATGCATTCTCCTTTTTTCCCAAGGCAGGAAAGCACAACGCGCCCGGCGATATTTTCCCGACAGTCATAAATTTTTCTGCCATCGTACTCCCCAATCAGGATCGGATAAAGCTTTCGGATCACACGATCCGGCGGACAGGTCTGCTCTTCTAAAAGGGTTTCCGGTGCATGGACCGGTTGTGCTGGCTTCCAACCGGATAAATCAGCGCCCGGATACTGCCAGCCTTCCGGCTCTTTCCGCAAATCCCGCACCTCTCCCAAAAAGAGGTTGTTTTTCAGCAATCCGCCCGGATGCCACAATGTCTGCCGGTCGCTTTCAATCCATTCCTGTCTTCCGTCTGCATCCGTCAACGTCAGCTCAAACCAAAGCTTCGGCAGACCGAAAACAAATTTTCCTTCGGCAATCCGCTCTGTCTGATGATACCAGCCATTGCCCAGTCGTACTGCAAGTACGTTTTCTCCTGCCTTTAAATATGGAAGTAAGTCAAAGCTTAAATACCGGCAGCGATGTGCGCTGCGCTCCTCCCATACCGGATACGTTGTTTCACAGCCGAGCACCGACGCGTAGTCTGTCATCGCCGGCATCAGCTCCTGATCGCTGATCCTTTTTCCATTGATATAGAATAGAAAATACCCCAGTCCGCAGATTTCCAGACGGGCGCTTTGAAAGCGCTCTGTCCTATCCAGCCAGAAGCTTCTTCGAAACAGCGGCGCTTCACAGCCTGCGCCGCCGCAAATCCAGTGTTCTTTTTTCAATCTTGATTCCCTCCCGCAGCCCTTGCCGCCCCAATATCAGAAAATATACCGCCCTGACATCTGCTTAGATGATAGAATGGCATACACACTCTTCTAAATATTGGAAGCCTGTTTATTACTGACTTACTGTCATTTTCCCCAGGATTTCTTCTACTTCCTCTACACTCATCAGGAGGTCTTCCGCTATTTTGGATACAGAATCGCCTTTTTGATACTTTTTAGTTACCAACTCGACCGTTTTTTGATTAGATCCTTCCAGGCGTCCCTCTAAGCGTCCCTCTAAGCGTCCTTCTAAGCGTCCTTCTAAGCGTCCTTCTAAGCGTCCTTCTAAGCGTCCTTCTTTACGTCCTTCTTTACGTCCCTCTTCCAGTCCTTCCTCGCGTCCTTCTTCTTGACCTTTCCTACGTCCTTCTTCCAGCCCCTTCTCCATGGCTTCCCGAAAAATCTCCTTCGACCGATAATTCAACACTTTTCCTCCCATAACTTCCGTAACCTCCTTCTCCACATTGTCATATTTCGACGCCAGTTTTTCCACTACATTATTCGCCAGTTCACACAACGCGCCGCCGGTAATTGGCTTCATACGCCCGCTTTGGCACTCCTGATCCAGCCGTGCAGCTACGTTCTCATATTCCATCCGCAGACTGCGAAGCCGTTTTTCATCTCTATTAATTTTTCGAAATTCTTTTTCATACCGAAAAATATAAAACGGGATCAGCATCCACAGCTGTTTTTCAAAAATTTCGTTCAAAGTATAATTTTTTACTTTCAAAATCGGAATTTCGTAAAATATTTCCTTTTTCCCAACGCAAATACAAATTTTCAACTCATCCGGCGTGTTCGAATTGCTCCTCAGATAGATCACTGCAGAATCCGGAAAGTTCACATACAGCACACCGTCCCGGTATTCCTTATTCCTCAAAGCAATCTGCGCATCATATTCCCACATCCGAATTTCCATTGTCCCATCCGCTGTGCTCTGACATTCCAGATGATACCGTTTGGAAATTCCCTTTAAAGAAATCAATGTCAGGTTGGAATCCGTAACCCGCTTCTCCTTTTTCCCCTCCGGATTCCTCAAAAAAATCTCGTTCTCATTCGATACCACTACTTCCCGCCCGGTATAATTCGTGCCGAACAGCTCGTTAATCAGCGGGACCACCAGCTCTGGGCAGTCCTGCAGCAGCGTGCGGAAAGTGTCATCATAAGGTGTATTGATTGTCTCCATCTTTTGCCTTTCTGATACATTCATCATATACCAGGAAGACTTCTTTCTGCAAGGTCTTCCCGATATCTCCATCTGTTCCTTATTCAGTTTTTGTCTGATAGAAATCTCTGGTCGATCCGACCTTGAAAAAATAAAAAGATTTTAGATTCTACAGCAGGGGCGGCTCTCCCTCTGCAAAAGCCGCCTGCCATAATAGAATAGATTTAATATAACCGATATTTCGAAAAAAATCAACAGCAACCGCTGTCTGCGTAATTTCATATTCTTTTTCCCGTGGTCAGGCACTAAATGGCTCTTCAATTTTTAAATGTATTCTGATTACCAATAGTGAAGAGACTGTCCTTGATTGTGAAGGCATTCGTATTGAAGTGATTCCAATCTGGAAATGGCTGTTGATGAATGATTTTATAAAGTAAATGACCCAGCAAGGGGTGGGAAAATCCACTTTTTTTCTCACCCCTTACGACTTCTAGCAATACATCATATTTAAAATCTTAGTATCTGCTCCCGTTTCACGCACCGCAGCATTTTTATCTCTGTACCGCGATTTTCCGATCCGCAAGCTGAATCATACTTTCTTCATGCGAAACATAAATCATCGTCTGATCGAAATTTCGAACAAAATCCATCAACCATTGTTTTGCCGCCTCGTCCAGGTGGTTCGTCGGCTCGTCCAGAATCAGCACCTCTGCATTTCGTAAAAGCGCCCGCGCAATCGCGATTTTCTGACATTCGCCGCCGGACAGTTCCGATTTTTCTCCACCAACCCTGCGGTCTGCCAGATGGACGATTCCAACACGTTCCAGGACCTGATCGACTTTTTTCTCAGAAACCTCCTGTCCCAGCTTCACATTTTCCCGTACAGTCCCCTCAAAGAGGAACGGAACCTGTTCCACAAAAGCACATTTTTCCCGCCATTTTGCAGGATTTAAGCTGCCAAGCTCCTTTCCGTTGATCAGGATTTCGCCCTGATAGCCCGGGTACAAGCCGAGCAGGAGCTTTAACAGCGTTGATTTTCCGGTTCCGTTTTCTCCGCAGATCACGTTTTTTTCATGCATTGCGATCTGCTCGCTGCAGTTTTTCAGGATGTCGTTTTTTCCGTCATACGAAAACGTCATGTTCCGAAAAGTGATCGACGTAACCTCCCCGACCGTTTCTCCATCCGTTCTTTCCTGAGCCTCATAAAAAACAGAAATCCGCTGCACCAGATTTTTGCAGATCGGAAGCTGCTTGACGATTTCCAGCGCATATCCGGCTTCGGTCTGAAACACATAGTAAAAGCCGATCATGGCGGTGACGCTCTCTACGCCCATTTTGCCCGAAGAAATTGCGATTGCTGATGCCGCCAGAAGCACCAGCATGCAGAACGAATCCATTCCGCCCAGAATATTTTTCTGCCAGGTTTCGAGCTTCGCTTTTTTGACAAAAAGCGTTTCCAGATAGTCCTTTTGCAGACACTTTAACCGCGCCAGCTCATCACTTTGCAGACCATAAAGGCAAAGTTCCACCGGTTTTTCCAGCATCTCCTGCTCGAGATTCCGCATCTTTGTCCGACTTTCCCGCTCCAGCCTGTCGTATTCTTCTGTTTTTTTCCGGAAAAATACGGGGACGAAAATTCGAACACAACAGACTGCTTCGACGAACAGTGTAAACCATCCCATCACCGGAACCATCTGCCAGAGCAGATAGATCACGACAATCGGCACGGAAACCAGATACATTCCGGTCGTATTCCAGTAAATTCCCAGCTGTGTCTGATCTTCTTCCAGGCGAAACTGTGCATCGCTCCCACGCAGTCCGACTGCCGCCGCATAGGTTTTATTCAAATATCGGTTGAGAACCGCCCGTTCATGGTTTAAGGACGCCCGAAACATCAGCAGCTCTCCCATCGTCGAGCATGCAAGCGGCAGCGTTACGGAAATCGCCACGCAGATTAAAATCTGCCAAAGGCAGCCAAGCCCTTTTTGAATTTCATTATTTAAAATGTATGCCGAGAACACGCCCAGCATCCTCGCGGAATACGCGACCGCAACCTGGCTGACAATCAGCTGCAGCGCATAAAAAAGAATCGAACTCCAGTACGCTTTTGTGCAGTCAGCGGCGATCTGTCTGTAAATCCTGTTCTTATACATAAGCCAGCCCTCCGTTCTGCAGCTTCCAGCAAACCGCATCCACCGCTTCAAATATACTGTCATGGCTGATGACCACGACGCCCCTGCCCCGTTGTGCAATCCACTCTGCCAGAGTTTTGCGTCCGGCGTCGTCTAAATGGTTCGTCGGCTCGTCCAGAATCAGGAGCGTTGCATCGCCGGAAAATGCCAGCGCCAGATAAAACTTCTTCCGCTGCCCTTCCGACATCTCAGCGAGCGGCTTTTCGCAAAACTCGTTGAAATCCTCACCCAGTTGGAAAAGGCGCTGCGCAAATGTATGCTCGCGGGCGAGTGAGTTCGTGCAGTGTGGCTCATTACCGCGGGCGCTCGGCGATTCGCCGTGGATGGCTGTTCGTTCGCTGTCTGTCACTCTGCTGCGGACGCTCGGCGATTCGCCACGGGCGTGGGTACCGTCCGGCGCAGCCGTTCCATCTTCTGTCTCTATCACTGCAGAAAGCATCTGCCCTGCCGTCAAATCAAAGACCGGCGCTTTCTGCGGCAGATAAAAAATTTCCGATGGGAACAGCGTTTTGTCAAGCTGTCCTGTCGCGCTCCCGAGCACGGAAATCTCTCCGGACTGCGATGTTTCCATGCCGAGCAGCAGTTTGATCAGCGTGGATTTTCCAGCGCCGTTCTCGCCCCGGATGATGTGGTTTTGAGTTAAGTCCATGCGGGCGGTGACATTTTTCAAAACTGGCTTATCGTAAGAAAAGGAAACTCCGCGCCATTCGATTTCCATGCGGGTGGGTAACGCTGCGCTCGGGGCACTTGCATTCTCCCACTCCTCCAGGCGTTTTTGTGCGCGGCTGCTTTCCACAAACCGCGGATAGATTTCGAACGCGCTTTTGACCGCAGCATATATGTTGCCGGACAGCGCAATCGCCTGGATGCCGGTTTCAAGGTTGGTTTTTCCGAACAGGACGAAAACGCCGATCAGGCAGTAGGTTCCGTATTTCAGGACGTGATCCAAAACCGCATACATACCGACTTCCGAACGGTTGGCAAAGATCGAGTTGCTTCCAATTTCTATATATGCCTGAAACAGCTCTTCCAGATGTGAAAGCCACCAGTCCTTCAGCTGATAGAGCTTGATCGTCATAAAGCCCTGAAATGCGGAAACCGTGTAATCCGTAATTTTTCCTTCGATTTCCCGGCAATTGTCGTAATTGACCTGAATATATTTTTTTACCAGAAGCGGCGGAATGACCTGCAGAAGCGAAATCAGAATTAGGCAGATTCCGACCAACGGATTTTTCCAGCAAAGATAGCCGCCGAACAAAACTGCTTCCGCCAGCGAAGCTGCAAACATCGGTCGATGTTCTGTCATCAGCTCCGTCACCGCGTTAAAATCGTCTTTCATATTTTCCAGATTTTTCCCAAGCCCGGAATGATATAGCTTTTCAAAGGAATTGGCAAAAATCGTCCGATACTGCTTCATTTTGCACGCCTGAACCGCCTGTTCCTTTTCTTTTCGGAACGCGATTTCCAGCCTGCCGTAAAAATACGTATAACAAAACACGATTGCCAGAATGCCTGCTGCCGTCGTCAGAACGCTCTTCGTCTTCCCCGCAAGCGCGTTCGTTACCTCCGTTGAAATCAAAATCGGGATGAGGATTCCATACGGAAGATGAAGCAACTTTAAAAACAGCGACTTTCGTGCCGTCTGTTGTAATTCCCTCTTGTACATGACTTTCTCCTTCAAAAATATAGTACTTATATAAACATATTGCCGGGCTGCAATATGACATGCAGCCCGGCTTTCTGACGTTTTACGCTGCCCGGCAGTTCAGCGCTGATGCACCGGATTACCTGCCGGAACGACAAACTTCTGAGTTTGATCAGGGACTGAGTTTGATCGGTCTGACCCCGTTTCACGCATATCCCCGCCTCTGCTTCTCCCACATCTGCCAGTAACTCCCCTTTTGTGCCAAAAGCTCCTGATGGCTGCCGCACTCCGTAATCCGTCCATGCTCCATGACATAGATTCGATCCGTCAGCGCCGTCACGGAAAGCCGGTGCGAAATCACGAGCACGCCCTGATCGGGATGTCCCTGCAGCAGCGTTTTGTTAAACGCATCCTCCGCGAATGGATCGAGCGAAGCCGCCGCTTCATCTGCAATCAGAAATTCCGTGTTATAATAGCAGGCGCGCGCCAGCGCAATCTTCTGTTTCTGTCCCTCTGAAAACAGGAAACCGTCCTCGCAAAATTCCCGCAACACCTGTTTTTCGACCGGAACAGAGGTCCCCTTTCGATACAAACCGCTCTCGCACAACGCGTCCGCAGCCCGGCTCTTATCTGCGTTTTCGGAAAGCGCCACATTCTCCGCCAAAGACGCCGCATACAGCAGATTTCCGGCAAACAGCACCGTAAAATGCTTCCGGCATTCCTCCCATTCTGCCTTCGTTGAAACGGCTGCTCCATCCACAAAAATCGTCCCACTGTCCGTTTTTCCAAGTCCGAGCAAAACCTTGATGAACGTCGTTTTTCCAGCGCCACTGTCTCCGACCAGAGCGATCTTTTCGCCCTTTTTCATCTGAAAACAGATATCCTGTAAGACTTTCTTCTCCCCGTATCCGAAATCGACATGCTCCATCGAAATCTCTGAAATCGTCCTGCTGTCCGCTGCCATGGATTCCTGGTTTTTGTCATTCGACACTTCTCCGTTTTGTTCGCAAAAATCAATAAATCCGTCGATGTATCCGGCATACTCCCCGGCTCTTCCCGCCATCTGCTCAAACAGCACGGACAGCGCATACAGGATGATGTGCGTCCCGTTCAAAAGCGCCGCAAAATCGTCCAGTCCGATCGTCTTTTTCCAGAAAAAACAATACCCCAGATATGCGATCATCAAACAGTCGATAAACAGAAAATCGCTCCCGATCTCCCGCCCGAACGCAATTGGAAAAATACGTCGATTCCACTGTTTCGTCTGCTCCGCCTTTTGCGAAAAGCTGTCCTGATCCCGTTTTACGAAAAATGGCAGGCAGCCCAGAATCCGCCCCTCTGCTGCATATTCCTTTCGCAGAAAAATCCGTAAATAGTTCTGGTGCAATGCATCCTTTTTGTTCTGTTCATCCCGCTTTGCGTTCGTTTTTTCCACCAGACTTTTGACACAGAAACGGCTTGCCACAAACGCCAGCAAAACGAAAACAACGATCATCTGATCCATGCGGATATAAATGACGACCGCTACCGCACCAGCCAGAAAACTGCCGAACAGCTGCCGGTAAAATTCCAGCGTTTCTTCCATTTTCGTCTGCGTAAACTGCAACGCCCTGCGGTATCCGTGAAAGTATGATTCTTCGTTATATTTTCTGCAATCTGCGTCCAGCATGATCCGGTACAGCCTGCAATTTAGTTTGTATTCCAGCCGTTCCTTCCACTGCGGATAAACCCGTTCAAAGTACCAGTGCCACAAAAAGCTCACCGACAGCTGGTACACCAGAAATCCTCCCAGCACCCACGCTGCCCGTATCAGATCACGCCCCATCAGCGCGCCGATCATCCATTTCAAAACAAGGACATTCGCCAACACATCCGCCAGGTCATATGCGCCCGTCAGCACAATTTCCAGTAAAAACAGCCCCGGTGCATCCAGAAAGCGGAGCTTCTGCAGCCGCAGATGACTTTTCAACCCGTTAAACCGCATCGTTTTCCCCCTCCTGTGCAAAATACTGCCGTCGCTGCGTCGTAAACATCCTGCAGTAGTCGCCGCCCTTTTCCATCAGCTCTTCGTGCGTTCCATGCTCTGCAATCATTCCATTTTTCAGATATAAAATCTGATCTGCCTGCCGTGCAAAGGATAACCGATGCGTCACGAAAATCAACAGCTTTCCCTTTGTCGCTTCCAGCACTTCCTGCAAAATATCCGCTTCTGTCAGCGGGTCTAAAAATGCTGTCGGTTCATCCAGAATTACCGCATCGAAATCGCCTGCAAACACCCTGCACAGAGCAAGCCGCTGTCCTTCCCCAGCGGAAAACATGGCTTTTTCCCCTTCTTCAAACAGCTCCACTGCAGTATGAATGCCCTGCGGAAGACTTTCGATTTTTTCTTCCAGACCGACTTTCCGCAGCGCTTCCCACACAGTCATTTCGTCCTCTTTTTTACATTCCCGCAGCAAAACGTTCTCCGCCACAGTCGCCGGATACAGCCGGTAATCCTGCAGCAACGCAAACACGTTTTTCCCGATTCCGGTTCGGCTGACTGCCCCATTTCTGTACAGCTTCCCGGTAAAATCCGGATAAAGCCCCAGCAGCACTTTCAGGAAGGTGGACTTTCCTGCGCCATTCTCCCCGACCAGCACAACGCGTTCCCCTTTTTTCGCTAAAAAGCTGATATCATGCAATCCAGCCGTCCCGTTCGGATAAGTAAACGAAAGCTGTTTCGCCTCAACAGACTGCAGAATTTCTTCCTGCGTTTCGTCCTTTTGTGCCGGTTTTTCTTCGGCAAAAAAGTTCAGAAAATCCTCTACATAAAGCAGATTCTCCGTAAAACGTGCATACTCTGTTCCAAGACGAACCAGTTTCGCATTCAGGTTTGCAATCGATAATACCAGCACGGAATATTCCGAAACCGGAAGTCCCTCCTGCGTCCAGAATTTCCACAGCGCATAAATATTTCCTGCGGTAAATGCGAACGTCGCGCCAAGATTATCCGCCAGAAAGCCGAGCAATACCAGCGTTCCGCCCTTTTCCCGAGCAAGCGTACAATTTCCCGTTTCCGCCTCCCGGTTTAAATGATCCAGAATGCTGTAGGCATCCGAAGTGCGCAGCTCCTCCATATTTTCATGAAAGAAAAATTTGCGCCATACATACGCCTTTTTCCGGTCATGAACACTTTTTTCCACTTCATAATCATGCCGCACTTCCCCCTGTCTGCGCAGCACCATCGTCAGCAGAAATGGCGCAATTGCCACGACAAACAGAACCGGATCAAGCGTCGCCAGATAGGTCAAAACCGCCACAAGCGCCGACGCCAGCCGAACCGTATTTTCGATATTTCCCATGATTTTTTCATAAGTCGCAGATGCATGATTGGCAAGATATTCCAACCGGTTCAAAAACGCCGTTTTCTCATAAGAGGCATACGGCACTGCAGTTGCACGTTCCTCGATCCGGTGCACAATCCGCCCTTCCTGCAAAATATCCGCCTGTTCGCTGTAGCATTCCCGATACCATCTGCTCACGCCCCGAAGTGCCAGATTGATCCCACAAAAAAACAGAAGCCCTGCGAAAAAGCGTTTCCCGTCCCCCTCCTGCAGACAGGAAATATAAAAGCTCACTGCGAAAATATTGACCACAAATTCCCGCACACCGTCCAGTACATGAATCAGGATATGCAGAAAAATCCGTCCTTTCCCCAATCCGATGAGCCGGAGATATTGTATGTATTTCTGAATCATCAAGGTTCTCTCAACAAAGCTCATCTTTTGTAATGACCTCCAGCTCCATATTTCTTAATTAGCAACCCCATTTTCGACAACTTTAAACCATATAATTCTTCGTCTGCGCATGCCACATCTTATAATACAGCCCATCTGCGTTTTCCAGCAATGCATCATGAGTGCCCTGCTGCACAATTCCCTGCCGGTCGAATACGAGGATCCGGTCGCAGATTTTGCAGGCAGACAGTCTGTGTGAAATGAAGAATACATTCTTGCTTTCCGTAATCGCTTTAAACTGTTTGAACACTTTTTCTTCGGACTTAGCGTCCATCGCAGACGTCGGCTCGTCCAGAACCATGATCGCCCCGTCTTTATATAATGCCCTCGCAATCGCGACCTTCTGCGCCTCTCCGCCGGACAATTCGATGCCCTCGTCCGATGCATATTTGTAAAGATAGGAGTCCATCCGCGCTACTAAAGAATCGGTGTTTCCGACCTTTTCCAGGCACAGCTTCACCCGGTCTGTATCGGGATTCTGGCTCCCGGAAACATTCTCCTTAAGCGGCATGGAAAACAGTGCAAAATCCTGAAATACGACCGACAGCATTCGGAGATATTCCCCGTATTCATATTCCGAAATATCTTTTCCATTGACTAAAATGCTGCCCTCTGTTGGCTCATACAGCCTGCACAATAGCTTGATAAACGTCGTTTTCCCGCTCCCGTTTTTTCCGACAACTGCGATTTTTTCCTGCGGATTGATCGTCACGTTGAGGTGCTTTAATACAAAATCCTTGCTGTCCGGGTATCGGAACGAAACGTCCCGAAACTCTATTTTGCACGGCGTCTGCTGAAGCTCCTTTTCGAAACGATCCGCAGTTTCCTCGTTCAGCTCCAGATACGAAAAATACCGCTCCAGATATGTATTATTATTTTTCAGCTGCTGCCAGCTTCCGACGATTTCCATAACGTCCCGGACGCACAAAACGATATATGCGACCGACGCCGCAACCTCACCGATCTGTACTTCGTGGTTCAAAAATGCGACCAGGATATAGCTGTAAACTGCCAGCTTCAACACGATAGAAAGAAGCCCTTTGCCGACCGTATAAAGCTCCAGTTTGCGGTTTGCCTGTTCTGAAAAATGCAGATACTGGTCGTTCATTTTCCGGACATTATCCAGAATCAGCTTCTGCATTCCGAACATCCTGATATCTTTTCCACTCCTGTAATCCTTCAGATAATCGCTGTAAAAATTGCTCCACTGGTTCAGCGGCGCACATAGTTCCATTTCTTCGTTATTTACGTCCTGCATTTTCCGGTTGCAGAGCGCATTCACAGCAATGACAAGCACCAGCACAACAAGCAGCACAGCCCTGCTCCATCCGGGCATTCCGTCAATCCATAAAAGCCGCGCCACATACGCAAATGAAATCACCGCCCCGATACAGCCCTGGATCAGCTTTGTTCCATTCTCGTACAGCATCCACATGTTATAGCCCGTCTGGTTTTCCGAATCAATTCTCGCCTTTAACAGCGCAGTGGACTTTTTTTCCGCTTCCGAAAATTTCATGTCCATCGACTTTTCCGCAAACAGCTTCTTTTCGTCCATATAAAAAATGGTGCTGTAAATGTCTTTTTTCCGCGCGGCATACCGTCCTGCAAAATTCAGAACCCAAATCACGCCGACCGTGACAAAAATAAGCAGAACTGCCTTTTGTACCGCTATATCATGCGAAGCATTTTCACCCGAAAGCAGTGCGATTTCATTCACGATCTGCGCCGATAAATAGATCGGAATATAACTCGCCAAAACCGTACACACGATCGAAAGCAGCGTATAACCCGCATACTTCAGATTGATTTTACAGATCAGCCGAAACCCTTTTACAATGACAGAAAAATTGCTCTTTTTATTCATGTTCTTCCGCCTCCCCATAGGTGCTTCCGGCATAATACTTTGCCTGTGAATGGAACATTTCCGCATATTTCCCCTTCTGTTCCATCAGCTCCTCAAACGTTCCCTGCTCTGCAATCTGCCCGCTTTCCAGAAAAAGAATCCGGTCGCAGAATCTCGTGGACGAAAGCCGGTGCGATACAAAAATCATCGTCCTGCCTCCAAGCAGTTCATTATAGGACTGGTACAGCTCTTCCTCCGCAAGCGGGTCGAGTGCAGACGTCGGCTCGTCCAGAATGATAATCGGCGCACTGCGGTACAAAGACCTTGCCAGCAGCAATTTCTGCTTTTCCCCGCCCGAAAGCTCTTTTCCGTCATCGTTTAAAAGCTTATTAAATTTTTCATAGATTCCGTTTGGAAATCCCGATATCTTGTCCCAGAGTCCGACCATTTTCAGACAGTGTTCCACCCTGTTTACATCCGTTTCTTCCAGCGTCGTTGCAGAAACGATTTCCGCAAAGGAATACGGCAGTACATGGATATCCTGGAACAGGCACGAAAACAGTCCCTGCCACTTTTCCAGCTCGTCCTCCCGATAGACCAGATCGCCACTCCGCATGCTGCCGGTATCCGGCGAATATAAGCCGCATAATACTTTGATCAGCGTCGTCTTACCGGCCCCGTTTACCCCGATCAGGGCAACCTTTTCGCCCGCTTTAATATGTAAATTGATCCCCTGAATCGTCGGCGCTTTTCCCTCACTGTAACGAAATGAAACATTTTCCAAAACCAGCTCCCGGGCTTTCTCTTAATTTTCCGCGTTCTGATTTCCAGACTGATACGGCACATTTAAAATATTATGTAAACTATTGACCTGCCTGCAATCGCCCTTTAACTCGCCGTAATACTTTACGATTTCATTCACACAGTTGGAAAAATTGCTGACCGCAGCGAACATAATTACAAACATACCTGCGCTGATCTGTCCGGTCAGAACTTTATTTAAAAGCAGAAAATAGCACAGTCCATCCCGAAGCAGCAAAATCAGAAGATCCGAAAAATCCGCCGTCATCTGCCTTTTGAATAATTTATGATCCAGCGCATTTCTTTCCTGCATCCGCTCCGAATAAACCGATAAAAACCAGTTTTTGAGACTGTACATTCTGACGTCTTTTCCGTATTCCAACCGTTCAGAAGCCTGCAGAAGATACCACTGAATCCGGTCGATTTTCGTCCACTGCTTCCGGTTTTTCTCATAAAATTCCTGCGATTTTTTCACAAAATAATATGGAACTGCCGGCGCAATCGTCAGAAAAACCGCAATTACGGGATTGACCGTTGACAGCAATACTGCGAATAAAAGAAAACCGCCAATTGCCTGAAATAGATAAAATAAATCATCTACAACGGCGGTTAAAACTCTTTTTCCTCCCCATGTCTGCGTACAGCGGACAGACTCATACGCCAGATCCTGAAACTCCTTTTCCTCGGTCAGCCGGTATCCTGCCCCAACCTGAACGCGGTTGATATCCAGGGCGGTTTTCTGGCTGACAGCCTGGTATGCGAGCGCCTTTTTCCGATTCAGCACTTCGATGACCAGCTCACTGATCCCAATCAAAGCGACGACCGGAAGCACCCGCGTCCAGATCTGCGTACCGGCATTTTCCCCCGTCAGTAAATCGACAATCCAGCCCGGCAGATACGTCGCCGCAAACTGCGTCAATAACGTCAGCAGCGCGACAAAAAAATTGACCCACAAGACGCTCTTTTTGTATTTTAGAAAAATGACGAGCGTGCTTTTTATGTTTTCTCTTGTGGAATAGATTATTCTCTTATTATCCATTTTACATTATCCGATTGCAAAATTCTTTCCGCTTTAACAATACCACTCTGCCTGGCTTTCGTACAGCTTCTGATACACCGGGCACGTTTGGGACAGTTCTTCATGACTTCCTGTTCCGGCAATTTTATGATTTTTGTCCATGACGATGACCTGATCCATCAGGCGGCAGATTCCGATTCGGTGCGTAATAATCAACACGGTTTTATCCTTCAATTGTTCCAGAATTTCAGCCACTGCCTCTGCCTCGTGGGATGGGTCAAGATACGCGGTCGGTTCATCCAGCACATAGAATTCCGCGTCCTTATGCAAACAACGATATAATGCTACGCGCTGCCATTGTCCGCCAGACAGCTCCTGTCCGCCATATTCTTTTCCGAGGAACCAGTTTTCCAGCGAAAAATTCTCCGGGTGCACACTGTCTGCATCGTCAAAGCCGATGTTCTCCGCAACCGTCAGGCAGTATCGCCCAAACTCGTGCGGCATCACGGAAATATTGCTGTAGTCGCAGTCTCGCTCCGCGCTCACCAAAACTTTGTCGTAGCTAATGCTGCCGCTCTTTAAAGGATACAGACCCAGCAGGCATTTTATGAGAGTGGCCTTCCCCCTCTGTTAAACAACGTAATTCTCCGCCTGTGCTTTCCACATCCTGCTGTAAAGCCCGCCTGCCGCAAGCAGCTCCTCGTGTGTCCCTGCTTCGGCAATCCGCCCTTTCTCCATCACCAGAATCCGGTCAGCCAGGCGTGCAGAAGCGAGCCGGTGTGTTACGATCACCGCTGTTTTTCCCTTTACCATCTGTAAAAATTTCTCATACACAGCGCTTTCTTCCACCGGGTCGATCGCCGCAGTCGGTTCGTCCAGCACAATCAGGTCATGTTCCCGGTACTGTCCCCTCGCAATCGCCACCTGCTGCCAGAGCCCTCCGGACAGGTCGATTCCCTCAAACTCCCGCGACAGCATCAGTTCGCTGCACTGCTCAACTGCTTCCGGCTTTAAGCCCGTGCGCTCCAACAGCGATTTTACCGACGCATTCTTTTTCGGGTCGCTGATCGTCACATTGTCCTGCAACGTCATCTGGTATCTCATGTAATTCTGGAACACGGCAGAGCGCCCGATACAGCCGTCCTGCGTGGCTTCCTGTTCCGCGCCGCACGGCTGCGTCACTGCTCCATCCTCCACTGTCACAGCCCCTTGTGTCGGTGGGTACAGCCCCAGAATCAGTTTTGCCAATGTCGATTTTCCCGCTCCGTTCTCCCCGACAATCGCCAGGTGCTCTTTTTCCGGGATCGTCAGGTTCAGATGCTCAATCGAAGGCTCCTTTGCGCTGGGATAGGTAAAGGAAACATCCGAAAACTGCATCGCCTTCCCCATCCGCGGCACGTCCTTCCAACTCCTGTCCGGATCTTTTTCCAGGAATGCCACATAGTTCTCCACAGCAGGCAGACTGCCTACTGCACTTCCAAGAAATCCACAGACCAGTGCAAATACCATGTCAAATAACGAATTTAACGCATAGTATACTGCCGCAAATGCACCAACTGAGATGCTTCCCTTTAAAACGCTCACCACTAAAATCAGCACCGCGCCCAGATACCCAATCATCCCGACCGTCTGGTTGATGGCATCCAGCCCGTTCGCCTTTGTGCGGACTGCAGCCTCTTTTTCACACAGCTGCTGCTGTTCGTTTTTCATCTTCCCAAAGAAAAACGGCACAGCGCGCAACACCCTCGTCTCTTTGATAAACGCAAGGTCTGTCAGGCACTTCCGGTAGCCCTGATATTTCCGTCTGACCGGCGCTGCCGTATCCTCATAGCTGTAGAAAATATTCCGCTGCATGTACAGTGTCACGATGGACGGCACAAATGAAATCACGATACACAACAGCAGAACAGGGTTCAGAGATGCCGCATAAATCGCAAAAAATACCAGATACGGCGGAACCATGTCGATGATGCCGATCATATGGAACATGAAAACATTCGCATCGTCCCGCCCAGCCTGCGCCTTCTGGATTTCATCCAGCGACTCGTTCTGCTCGAATGCCAGCGGGAAAAGCTTCGAAATTTTCTCGTTAAATTCATAACGATACGTTTCGTCACAGATTTCCAGAAATTCCGTCAGCGCATAGTTAAACAGCGTATTCAACAGCTGGTAGCCGATAATCCCGCATACATAAAAAGCTGTCGCAGCGATCAGCGCTGCCTCAAACCGTCCCTTTCCAACAGAAGCGATCAGCTCATTCACAAAATTCGAAAGCAGCAAGGTATTTGCGCCCATCACGACCGACTGCGAAATGCCCAGCACATTGATCAGGATAAACCGCAGCGGCGCTGCATGAAACGCCATCGGAAACATGACGCGCACGGTATGGAAAAAGCTTCTTTTTTTCACAGATACCACCTCCTCTGCGTTTCGTACATTTCGCAATAGATGCCTTTTTTCGCCATCAGGTCTTCATGGGATCCCTGCTCCATCGCCTTTCCGTCCTCAATCACAATAATCCAGTCGCAAAGGGACGTTGCACCCAACCGGTGCGTAATCATAATCGTTGTCGTGTCCTGGTACAGCTTCAAAAACTTCTGGTAAATCTGCTGCTCCCGTACCGGGTCGATCGCCGCAGTCGGCTCATCCAGGATTTTCAGCTCCGCATCCTGATAATACAGGCGCGCCATCGCGATCCGCTGCCACTCACCGCCGGAGACGTCCACGCCGTCCTCTGCGATTTTTCCAAGTACCGTGTCCATGCCCTGCGGCAGCTTTTCCAGCACATTGTCCAGTTCGGAGGTTTCCGCCGCTTTGGCAATTTTTGCCCGCTGCCCTGCATCCGCGCCGGGCGCGATATTGTCCGCTACCGAGACCGGATACTTCGCATAATCCTGGAACAGCACGCCGAACAGCTTCCAGATCTGCTCCCTCGAAAACGTCTCGATCTTTTCCCCATTTAACAAAATCTCACCAGAATCCGGCTCATACAAGCGTAAAATCAGCTTTACAATCGTCGATTTGCCGCAGCCGTTGCGCCCGACAAACGCGTAGTGGTGCCCTTTTTCGATCCGAAAGCACATATCCTTTAACACCATCGCTTCGGTGTTCGGATAATGGAACGAAACATGGGAAAATTCCAGCGACTCAAACGAAAGCACTGCGCTACTGTCCGGTTTTTCCTCATATTCCGGCAGCTCCAAAATACGTTTCATGTCGCCCAACAGCTGTCTGCCCTGCTCCATCTCCTTGAGCATCCCCGGTAGCTGCCACGTCAGGCTCTGCGCCATCGCCATAAACGACGTAACCAGCGAAACGAAAACGCCGACCGAGGTATTGCCCTGTACAACCGGGAAAATCAGCGCAAAGATCACCAGAATCGACAGCGCGATCGCCAGGAATCCGCCCATGTTCATGCCGATGAACCACCAGCGTCTCGCTTTCCGCTCCCGCAGCCTTGCGATCTGTCTTTCTTTTAAGAAAATCCCATTGACCCAATCGCCAAACCCGAACAGAACCCGTTCATTTGCCGCGTCGCGGTTCCCCAGAATTTCTTCCGCGTAAGCCGCTTTCCGCTTTCCAAGCGTGACCTCTTTTTTCGCCTCATACTGCTTCTGCCCGCCTTTTACCGCAAAGAACCCGAAGCCGACCAGCAGCACCACGATGACCGGCGAAATCCAGACCGGAGCCTGCGTAATCAGCCACACGACCAGACAGCCGTTGGAAATCAGGAAGCAGACCATCGAAAAACCGCTTTCCAGGACGCCGTTTAACACTTCCTCCGGGTCCTTCGATACCCGCTCCAGCGCATCCTGAATCTCTGCATTCTCCAGAAATCCATACGGAATCCGCGAAATTTTTCCGATCATCCGCTCGTCCAGATACGGAAAGAGTACCTTCCGCTGGTGAATCCGCATCCAGGTATCCAGATTTCCGCCCAGCCGCTGGCACAGGATCAAAGCTCCCAGCAGGCAGGCGTCGCGGATCGCCTCCTCCATCCGCTGATTTAACACCAGGTCGATAAACCGCGCGCTGACCAGCATTGTCAGAAACGGCAGCAATGCGGATACGATTTTTTCAAGGAATCTTCCAATTACCAGAAGCTTCCCCGGAGCATGCCGAAACGACATGCCAGTTTCCCCTTGTTTCATTTGTGCAGTCCCCCTTACTAAAACAGGCAATTTAGCCCCTCCTGTTTTGTTATCTTATTCTACCAGCTTCATAGACATTTTAGAGTTCTTTTATTGCTTTTTCCCGGGGCATTTTTCCAAAGGTCAGATACCAACACCAATCTGAAATGCCTCTTAAAAAAAGTTTTAATAAACTGTCAATTTAACTGCGCCAGGAACAGCTTCGCATATTTTCCTTGCTTTTCCATCAGCTCCTGATGCGTGCCTTGTTCTATGATCGAACCGTTTTCCATATAAAAAATTCTATCACAGGCAGTGATCGACGCCAGTCGGTGCGAAATCATCAGGATTGTTTTGTCTTTCAGATAAGAAAAGACGAGATCATAAAATTCTTTTTCGAAGCGGATATCCATCGCTGCAGTCGGCTCATCCATAATCAGGATATCATGATTTTCATAGAAAACGCGTGCAAGCGCAATCCGCTGCCGCTCTCCGCCGGAAAAATCGATTCCGTCCGCGCAGAATTCTTTCGAAATAATTCCATCCAGCCGATCTGCTGCTTTGGGAATCCTTGCACAAATCAGAGCGTCCCGGACTTTTTCCAGATCGGGATTCTGATTCATCGAAACATTTTCTGCAACCGATGTGGCATACAGGTTGAAATCCTGGAACAGCGTCGAATAAGCGCTTCTGTAAGTGCGGATATTCATCTTCTCCGCAGGCGCTCCATTATATAAAATCTCCCCGCTGCTGCAGTCATAGAGCCGGAGCAGGAGCTTTACCAGCGTCGTCTTGCCAGATCCGTTTTCGCCTACAAACGCGACCTTTTCCCCTTTTTTAATTTCAAGCCGAACGTTCTTTAACCCAAACTTGTTATTTTCATACTGAAAGCAAATATCCTGCACCTGAAGCGTTTCAAATGGCGCTGCAGATTGTCCCGGTTCTTTCTTTTCAATTTCAGGTTCCATGTTTTCAACTGTCCGGAACCGTTCGATCAGCGTTCCGTTTTCTGCAAATACAGCGATCTGCGCAGAAAGGCTTTCCAGGCTGAACTGAATCTGATTGCAGGCATTGAGCACCGCGACAAAACCGGAAGCTGTCATGGTATTCCAAACGAGTGTTTTGACTGCCAGATACAACGATGCGAAAAAGTCAATCAAAAGGCAGGAACCGCCAATCGTTTCCAGCGCCGTCAGCCGTCCGATTTTTCCGCCCTGTTTTCGGATCAGAACAGCTTTTTCCTCTGTATTTTTACGATATCGTTCCAAAACCGTCTGTTTCATTCCGGATGACCGAATGTCCTTTGCATACTCCGGCAGATAGAGCACACGTTTGAGCATCGAGGCTTCTTTTTCCTTTAATTTTACCGCCGTATCATACGATACCCGTCCGGATACCATTTTTTGATTCATCCAGAAGCTGAAACCGAACGACACAGCAGCCACAACCGGTACAATCCAGTCCGCCCCGATCACGGAAACACAGGTCAGGGCAAGCGTCAGGACAGATTCCAGCAGGTCCAGAAAATTTCCGACGACCTGAACTGCCCTTTTTGAGCACTCTTCTCCCGCCAGCGTAATCGCGCTGTAATAGCTTTCCGTATCATAGCTTTGCAAATCAACCGTCCGCATTTTTTCGAACAATTCCCGCTGCAGAGACTGTACCAGCTTTTCCTGACACACCGGCTGATAGCGATTCTCGAAAAAACTCTGGACCGCATAAGTGACTCCTACGATCAAAAACGAGATTCCGATAAACGTCAGAATAAATGCCAGCGTTTTTTTCTGCTCCATACAGGAAATGATATATGCCAGAAAAATAACCCGTAAAAAGGAAGTCCGCACACTGACGACAACTCTCATCAGTGCCGACAGCACGACAAATCCCGGTTCTGCTGACATGGCTTTCCCGAACAAATAAAAATTATTCCGGACGATCGTTTTCCGTTTTTGCCGACTCGATTTCCTCCTGCCCATACAGCTTTTGCTGTAGCTGATACATTTCATAATAATGCCCCTTCTTCTCCATCAGCTCACAATGATTCCCCTCTTCTACAATCGTTCCTTTATCAAATACCAGAATACGATCCGCGAGCTGCGTCGTAAACAGTCTGTGCGAAATAAACAAAATCGTCCGCTCCGGCGATGCCAGCGTCTGCATGACATACCGGTTGATTTTCCGTTCCGTCAAAGGGTCCAGCGCGCTCGTCGGTTCATCCAGAATTACGAACGGATACCGGTTCGCAATAATCCGCGCCAGCATCAGCTGTTGGCTTTCCCCACCGGACAGCACCAGTCCGTCATCCGCAAATTCCCGGGAAATCGACTGATCCAGGTTTCTGATTTTTTTGCGTACTTCCAGCTGGTTTACCGCATTCTGAATTTCTTCCTCCGACAGTTCTTCCCCAACCCGGATATTATCCCGGACAGACATCGGAAACAAATGAAAATCCTGATGGATTACCCCGAAAAACTTTGTCAGATCTGCTTTTGTATACTGACTGATCTCGGTTCCGTTTAATAAAATCTCTCCCTCTTTTCCAACAAATAACCCGGATAAAAGGTTGGTAAACGTCGTCTTTCCTGCACCATTTTCTCCGACAACCGCGATGACTTCTCCGTTTCGGATCGTTACGTTTACATCGTGCAGGGCACGCTTTGCATCCGTTCCTTTCTGATAAGAATATCCGACATCCACAAAAGAAAGCTCAAATCCATTGGAGCAGTCCAGATGCCTGTCTCCTGTTTCCGTTTTCTGATAGGTTTCGCAGTATTCCTGATATTCCCGGATATAAAGCGACGCTTCCTTGATCGCAATCAGCTCGTCAAAGAACCATTCCAGATCCCAGCCAAACGTCGTAATCGACTGCGCAATTCCGATAAAATCACCGATCAAAAGCATATGTCCGGTCAAAATCCGCACGACAACATAAGCGATCGGCAGCATAATTACCAGTCCATCGCTGATCAGCAGTTCGACAAAGTTCAAAAATCCGATCTTTTTTCCAAACTTTCTGCAGATCGCTATCGTCTCTGATACGCCCGCTTCATAAATACTCTGGACAATCTGGAAAACCGAGGTCGTCCGCAGTTCTTTTGCATACTGAGGCAGATAAAATACCCGCTTCGCATATTCTTTTTTTCGCGTCGGAAAGGTCAGCGCCTGGTTGAATGCATGCCTGTACTTTGCGCCCTTTGCCCCGACCACATAGGAATAAAACAGCGGCAGAACCGACAGCACGATCGCAAACCAGTCCACCTTCCCGATATAGAACCAAATCAGTACGAACGCTTCTACCAATCCGAACAACGTTCCGATCGAATTCCAGACCTGCAGAATATTTTTTGCCGTATTGTCCAAAAGACGCTGATATAAATTCAGAAATTCCGGCTGGCAATACTGATCATATGGCACATCCGCCGCCCTGTCCGAAATCGTCTCATACAGATACTGTTCGAGCTTTGTCTGAAACACAGGGGTATAAACATTTTTGAAATACTGGTCGCCAAAATGAAACGCAACATTGATCGCCAACATGCCAAGCAATACCCACAAAACAGCAGTCAGATTCCGGTCAGTCTCAACGTGTACCAGAATCAGACGCAGGAAATAAACGCCGTAAAAGACGTTTAATAACTGTTTGAGCAGGTTATAGATGATGCAGATAAATGTGCTCTTTTTATCTATTTTGAAAATGGTGCGGAAATAGGTTTGAAACATCTGTATAATTATTCACTCCTAAACATTATTCAAAATGTACTAAGACTGCATTGTTTTTTCCTGAAAGTCAGATACTAAAACCTCAAGGAATTTTATTTATACCTTTCTTATTATTAATAAACATATCACATTACTTCAATATTTTTAGTACAGGTTCTTATCAAATCATATATTCTTTCATAATTTTCACTTTCTATATTTTTTATTAATTTAGAATAGTTTTCATTACATCCCCAGTAAAACTCCTATAATCCTGTCTTGCTTCAAATACATCCATGTAACGTAATACAATATATTTTAATCCGTATTTTTTATAATACGATGAATTTTCTATTTCAATAATACATTATTTTTTATATTCTTTATATCCATTTTATTTTTTTCCTGCGGCAATAAATTAATATTGCCGCAGGAAAGCTTTCTATATTTTTACAGGCGAACCTTTACCGCAAACAGTGCGTTGCCATCTACTTCCACGGTTACGGTGCTGCCGTCTGTTTCTACGGCATTGTCTTTTGTTTCCTCGAACAGGTCAACTGCCTGTGCTTCTTTGACTTCTGTACCGAAGCTTAACTTCACTGCAGAACGCTCACCGGAGGTCTCGCAGCCGCGAACCAGAACGCAGCCGTCTGTGGTAGGCTGTACTGCTGTGATCACTGCGCTGTCGGAAGCAACGGATACCAGGCTGTCCTCCAGAGGCAGCTCGCCATGGTGGCAGTTGGTGGGCTGGTAGAAGATCTTATGGTTGCAGCCGGTTGCGATATCTTCCGCTTCCTTCGCATCTCCGCTCGCTGCGCCAACCCAGAGGGTAATGGTGTGGATGCCGCGTTCCGGATAAGGATCGGGGCTTACGGAGCTGTTGATCAGTGTCAGGTTCAGGCTCTCCTTCTGTCCGCGATAGCCGTATTTGCTGTCGGAAACGAGGATTGCGGAGCTGCCGTCCATGCGAAGCGCCATGCCATAGCGCAGTCCGGGAACATCGTTGTTGATACCTCTGCGGACAGTGCTGCCTGCGGGCACGTCATAACGGAAGGCATCGGTCTGATAGGACAGAGGCGTCTGCCAGGTCAGAACCGGAATGATGTCTTTGCCGATTTCTTTCCAGTCTACCTTCAGCTCTACGCGAACCAGCGGCTGGTCTTTTTCCAGAACATAGGTCACCTCTGCGGTAGAATTTTCTACGGTAAAGTGTGCGGTTACACTGCTTCTGAGTTCTCCGATGACAGCTCTGCTCAGCTCTACGCAACGATCCACCGGCACGTTTTTGATCGCTCTGCCGATGTTCCATGCGCTGGAGGTCTTGCATTCCGTTTCCTGATACACAAGTCCGGCTTCTTTTCCTTCGCCGATCAGCTCCTGTCCGGTCGTCTTGTCCACCAGGGATTTGATGCGTCCGGTCTCTGCGCTGATGGTAACGATGGTCTGCTCATTTTCCAGAACAACATCGTCATAGCAGCGGGTTACCTGCTCATTTGTCTGTAAGTAAACCGGATAGGAATCCAATCCCTTTTCATACAGCACAACAGTGGTATAGCCGAGGGCAGGAACCTCCTGATCTACTAAAACGCGGATATATTTGTGATCCCAGTACTGCTGCAGCTCGTGGTCAACCAGCTGGAACGGGATGTCGTTTCCGTCTGCATCGCGCATTGCCAGTCGGCGCAGATCTCCGGTCCAGTCCCAAACGGTCAGCTCTGCAACCTCACGGCGTGCATGGGACAGGCTGTTGAACAGATGGAAAATACGGGTTCTGCCGCTGCCTCTTTCGGTGCTGGGCACTCCCACAAAGTTTTCAATGCCGTAGCCTACGCCTGCGCCTTCAGACTGGCTGTTGTATGCATCGATATCGACCGGAATCGAGGATGTATCGATCTTTTCTGCGATCACGCGCATTGCGTTTGTGATCTGGGTGTTGGCAGTTGCCATAGAGGTCTGGAACAGTCCCATTGCATGCTCTCTGGAATCCTGTACGCAGGAGCCGGTCAGGATGTCGTGGAAATGGGTAAATAATACATCCTCCCATGCCTTGGTCAGCTTTTCCTTCGCATACGGGAAGCCAACCTTCTGTCCAGCCAGTACGCTCATCGCTTCTGCATCGTAGAACGCAGCCTCCAAACGGCGATTGCCTCTCTTGATGCGGCTCTGGGTGGTGTAGCAGCCGTTTGCAAAGTAGTTTAATTCTTCGTTTACAACCGGCAGTTTTTCCCGGATTTTTTCTGCTTCATGGAAGTAGTCGCGGAAGGTGCCGAAACGGATCTTCGGATAAATTTTCCAGGTCTGCATTTCCAGTGCACGCTCTACGTCGCGTCTGGTAGGTCCGCCGCCATGGTCACCCACACCGTACACGACCAGACCGGTCTTTAAGCCGCTGCTCTTTTTCACGATTTCCATAAAGCCTGCGCCAATCTGCGGTGTGATCGCTCCGTTATACCAATTGGGCTCGCGGTAGGTAAGGACTTCTTTTCCGGATGGAGCCTGATAGCGGTACAGCACGTCACGGCGGGCATTTCCTCTGCAGTGGTAGAAATATTTTACGCCGCCGAACTGATCGATTTCCGGCACGTTTGCGCTGTGTCCGAAGGTATCGGGGGAGAAATCCAGATCAAAATCCTTTACGCCCCAGACCTTGGACAGATATTCTCTCGTGTACTGGATATGACGCAGCAGAGACTCGCCGGAGGGCATGTTCTTGTCTGTCTCTACCCATGCAGAGGCGGTTACTTCCCAGCGTCCCTCTGCAATGCGGGCTTTGATGCGCTCCATCAGCTCCGGATCATATTCTTCCACAATCTTATATACAGAAGCCTGGGACTGGGAGAAGCAGAACTCCGGATACTGATCCATGATATTTAAAATCGAACGGAAGGTTGCAAGAACGATGGAAACGGTTTCGTTGAAGCTCCACATCCAGTTCATGTCAATATGCGCATGGGCTGCCAGGATCAGCTCATAGGATTTTGCTTCCTCTGCGATCGGCTCCAGGATTTCCTCTGCCTCTTCACAGGCCTGATCGGTCAGTACGCCCTCGGTCTGCTGTTTTTCCAGCAGATAGTCCAGAGCTTCCTCCAAAACAGCGTCGTATTTGCCGTTTTCTGCCTCGGATAAATGAAGGGCAAATTCCAGCTCTGCAAGGATTCTTGCGTTCACGCGGCCGGGGCGGGTGATGTGCGCCTGCTCCTCCTTCGGCATGCCGAAGGTGTCCTCAAAGTGCATTTTTTCCCGGTTGCCGCCAACGGAGGTCTTGAGCCGGGTAAATTTTTCTGCGAGTGTCATAACTTGTATCCTCCTCTTTTTTATGACAACAGATAGCATTCTGTTGTTCTATGGATATCCGGACGGCGGATGCGAAATTTCCGCCGCCCGGCAGTGCCTGATTTTATTCGTCCAGGAAACGGTCTACGATCTGCTGCCTGTATTCTTTGGACAGCGATGCGAAAAATGCCGAATATCCTGTGACACGCACAACCAGATCCGGATAAGCTTTCGGGTCTTCGTGTGCTTTTAACAGTTTTTCTTTGGATACGCAGTTCATATTGATCAGCGTACCGCCTGCCTGCTCATGCGCATGGATCAGTGCAACGAGGGCGTCCACACCGCCGGAATGCTGAATCAGTCCGGTGTCGATATCCAGATGCAGCGGAGCAGAGTTGCCATAGCCCGCCTGTGTCAGTGCTACCGCATTTGCCTTTAAAACTGGCGAAAAGGTATCCACACCTCTCGCAAAGCCGGGATCCGGTTCAGAAGAATGGGAAATCGCATCTCCTGCAAAGCGGCCGTTGGGCGTTGCCTCCAGCGTCTTTCCATAGGCATACACGTCTCCGTGGGAGAACAGTCCGGGAACGATCATCAGATGATGCTTCCTGGTCGGAGAGCCCTTGCACAGTGCTACATAATAGTCCCGGATGCGTACTGCCCAGTCCTGGGCGCGGGAGCCGGGAGAACCGAAACGGCGGATGTTTTTGAGCATCAGGCGTTCTCTCTCTGCGCCCTCATAGTTGGTATCCAACAGTTCGAAGAGTCGATCCCAGGTTAGCTTCTTCTCTTCTACAACACGCTGTTCGATCGCCGCAAACGAGTCCGCTACGGTGGCCAACGCAATGCCGTCGATATTCAGATCCAGAATGTCCACGCCGCCATTGGAGCAGTTTAAGCCCCGTTCGATCGGACCGTGCATGAACAGATTCAGCACGATTTCCGGGCGGTTTCTCTGCATGACCTCGTAATGCCTGTCATAGCCAGCCTTGACACATTCCACCATCGCCTGCAAATGATAAGTGAAACGCTCCCAGAGCAGATCCAGGTCGCGTGTTTCCTGCGCCTGCAGATCCTTTAACCCATAGTGCAGGGCAACCGCCATGTTCACGCGGGTTACATCCTGCAGCGGATATTCCCGTCCGGGGATCGCCACCCAGTTGCAGCCGCATTTGACACGCATCCGTCCCAGCTCTATTGGAAAGCCGTTTTTGGAAAAACCCTCGCTGATGCCTTTTTCCAGCGAGTAACATACACCGTAGCCATCCTCTATCGTATATTCTACCGACCTTTTTAACAGAATCTCCGGCTCCGGTCCCTGTCCTGCGATGGGCGCATGGACGCGAATACCTAAGTTGGTCGGGATCTTTAACAGGTGCATTGCATCCAGAATCAGGAACGACAGGCGGCTCGTCACTTCCCGGTCTCCTGCCGGCGTCAGTCCGCCGATCTGGGTGTAATGCGTATCGTTGAAGAACAGGCTGGCAATCATCCAGACTGCCTCTTCTTCCGTCAGGATACCGCTTTCGATATCCCGTTCAAAATATTCTTCCAGAAGCGTATCCAGCGCCCCCAGCGCACCGCCTGCATAAAACGTGCGATCCACCGCCTGGAAATGTGCTAAAAACTGCACTGCTTCCCGGAAGGTGCGGGGCTCGTGCTCGCACAGCTCACCGTTTACCTTTGCAATCGCCAGATAATTGTCTCTCAAAAACGGATCACTTTCCTTTGCAGCCAGCTCCTGCGCATAAACCTGATGCGCCTTTACCCACTCCAGGATCCCCAGCACAAGCTGCTCCTCTCCCTCATAAAAATCAGGATCCGGCGGATTGTTTTTCTTTCTGTAATAACGAATCTTTTCCAGAAGTCCCTTCCAGCCCTCTCTTAAACCGATCTCCATGTCCGGGCACAGATGGTTCATACCGCCGAAGCCCGCCTGTGTGATGCGGTACTTTTTGATGGTCTCATCCAGCTCGTGGGGTTTGTCCTCATCCGCAATTCCAAACGGTGCGAACCGGTCGAATGTGCCCACCCAGCAGCATGCCAGCGCGCTGTTGGGATTGATATATTTCGGCATTTCATTTAAGAAACGTCTGAAATTTCGCCCGATACATGCACAACCGTGTACCAGACCGTCCTCGCAGGTTTCCGGCTCAAAAGTAAATTCCGGAAAATCAATAAATCCGTGGTCATCGATATCGATGGACCCATGCCGTGCAAGCTTTGCATCGTTGATCTTTAGCTTATCCCGATGCATCCCCTCAATCAGCTGCAGGTATAACGGCGATACCTTCGTCTTCTCCGTATTCATACACTTCCCTTTCTAATCGAATCACTGGAATCCATACTTCTTTTTCAGCATTTCCACCTCGTCCTTTAGCGGAACGGTCCCCTCAAACACGTTCTGTGCCTCCAGCGCCCTGTACTTGGAATTTCCCAGCTTGTGGTACGGCAGAAGCTCTGCTTCGATCTGCTGCCACCGGTGTAAAAACTCTGCGATCTTTTCCACCTGATCATCGTTCATACCCGGAATGTAGGGATAACGGACGAAGATGTTTTCGCCCCGGTCGGCAAGCCTTGTAAAGTTTTCCAGAATCCGTCCGTTCTCCACTCCGGTGCAGGCTTTGTGGACATCGGCATCCATTGCCTTGATGTCGTATAAAAACAGATCCGTATAGGGCAGCACCTGTTCAAAGGATTCCCACGGGACATTTCCGGCAGTATCCACCGCGGTGTGTATGCCTGCCGCCTGACAGCCCTTTAACAGCTCCGTCAGGGCATCCGGCTGCAGCATACATTCTCCCCCGGAAAATGTCACGCCGCCCTTTGACTGGTCGAAATATCCCTTATTTTCCAGAATCTCTTTTAAGATGCTGTCCGTATCCCGCCATTCTCCGACGCTGACCAGTGCATCCGCATAGCATTCCTCACAGCATTTGAAGCAGTGGATACATTTGCTTCTGTCGATCCAGTGTCCCGTCTCGTCAAAGACCTGCGCCCCCACCGGACAGACCTCCCGGCATGCCATACAGCCAATACAGCGGTCCGGATAGAGTAAAATTTCCTTTGCGGCATGGATGGATTCCGGATTGTGGCACCAACGGCAGTGCAGGCTGCAGCCCTTGAAAAAAACTACAGTCCGCACGCCGGGCCCGTCATGAACGCTGAAATGCTGAATATTAAAAATATTCGCTTTTATGCCCATTTTCCTGTTACACACACTTCCTTGGATACGCTCTGATAAGATACAAGCAGAGTCTTTGTCTCCTCATCCCAGGAGCTTTCCACTGCAACAGCTTCGCCGTCTTCGTCAATCGCCTTGATGTCTGTGGGCTGCTTGGGCAGGCGCACTCTGGTGAATGCCTTGATCTTATCTGCGGTTTTGAGTCTCAACATTACACCGTTTTCTGTTGTCTCGCCTTCTTCTACGCGGGCAGAGGTTCCGACAATACGGAAATCTTCGCCTTCGATTTTGGAAAAATCAAACAGCAGGGCTACATCATCCGGTGCAACATCTTTTTCATGGATAATTGCATAATCGTTTGTCATCAGATCCGCATAAACGCCTGTAAATACCTTCTTCTCGTCGCTTACGCTCTCTGCCATAACGGAAGAAATCACATAAGGTCCGCGATGGAGGGTCAGGTCGTTTCTGTAGGTCCAGGTGATGCCGGTATCTGCCAGCGTCTTCTGAACCAGGCTGCGGTACTGATCTGCCAGCTCTTTACTTAAGCAGATTCTTGCAGGAAGCTCCTTCCAGACAACGATCTTGCCGGCGCCAACTTCATGTACGCCTTCCTTGGGATCTCTCCCCAGTCCGGCCAGCTCGAACAGATGCTCTGCAGGATTTGCATAGCCTCTCTGTCCCCACCATGCGTCGATCTTATGGAACGGGTCACTGCCATCGCCGACATAGATCAGCGTGCCGCCCTCTCTGATCCAGGAAACAACGGCTGCGTTTACGTCCGGTGCATCGGGTTTCATATATTCATAGCTCAGTACGAGACACTTGTAATCCTCCAGATATCCGGCAAAACGACGCACGTTGTCCAACTGAACCGGATGGATCGGCAGACCGTATTTTACAAGGGGCATTGCCACGCCGAAGAAGTTCGGGAATGCTGCGCTCTGAATAAAGTCGTACATCAGGGAATCCTTTTCCCCGATCTCCTTCATCAGCCTGGCAGCTGCTTCTTCATCCACGGGATTACCGGAGTTTTTGTGCATTGCAGCTCTGAAACGGTCGCCCAGTTCTTCGCCGTCCACGATACCGTCCGGGAAGGTTCTCTGGAACAGTCCGCTGTCGGACATAAATACGCCTACCCCGTCTGTACCTCCCTCAAAGAGGATATCGCTCTGCTCCATGTCACCGAAAAGCTGGAACATGCCGGACAGCAGCGTGGAATAGCTCTGAGGGATCGGCTTGGACTGGTCGGTCTCGAAGCTTGTTTCAATCTTTTCTGCAATTCTGGGCTGGAATCTTGGGTAGCGTCCGTCAAATACGCGGTGAGGCCACGGGCAGATCTCATAATGCCAGATATGCGGATGCAGCAGGGATGCCACTGCGGTTCTTCTGTAGTTGTATTCGTAATTCTCCCAGGTATAGGAGGGAAGGTCTTCGATGGGGTCATTTAAAAACCACATCCGGCGGCCGGTGCCCTTTACCAGCTCCTGCATCACACCATACTCCAGATATGCCGTTTCAAAGGTACGCTCTTTGTATACACCCTCGTAAACGTTCGCTTCACGGCTCGTACCGGTCCAGATCTGCGCGATGTAGCCATCTACCGTCGGAATACTGATCAGCTCAGCCTCCGGGCTCATGATCTTCCACTGAGTGTAGTTTAACAGACTGTGCGTTGGAACATAGAAGCGCAGATCCTTCTGATATTTCACCTTTGCGTATTCCTTCAGCGCCGCACTCACGCGGTCGATGGTTCTCTTATATAAATAAGCCTTCAATCTTGCACACTTATACTGTGCATCCAGACTTTCATGCTGAGGCTTCCAGGGTTCTTTGTAATAAATTTCATATTCTCTCTTGAACGCTTCTGAGTAACCGCTCTTATCCCAGAACTCCGGCTCTTCCACATGGATTGCTTCCACGCCGGCATCTACGGCAACCTTCAGACGATCTGTCAGATATTCCGAAAAGGAAACCGTCGGAACCATATAGGGTACCGTCGGGTTATGGATCACGTCTTTGCCGTTTCTGTCCACCTGACCTTCATCCCAGTGCTTTCTGCCATCCCACTTGCCGTCCAGATATTCCTGATATTCGCCCCATGCGATACCGGTCATCAGATGGATGACATAGCCCTTTTCTCTGTACTGACGGATTCTCTCCGGCATTGTCGGATCGATTCCGTACACCATGATAAAGTCACAGCCAAGGTCTACCGAAGGCCGGATCTCCCCGCTTGCCTGATAGCCTGTCAATTCCTCTTTTTTCGATCTGATATAAGCCATTTATATACCCTCCCATTTATCCGGTCCCCAGCCGGAATGTGATTCTGTATGATCTGTATGAATAAAAAGAATGTGCCTTGGCACATTCTCGCGCCGAGGCGCGGTTGCTTCAGCAACCATCTACCCTTGCGCCGAGTGCGCATCCTCGCGGAGCGTTTTTATCGTATGGAAACGAAGTTTCCTATACGATGAAAAAAAGGGCGGGAAGCTTCCCTTAATCCAATGAAATCCTTCCTTGCATTAAGTTCCGTTTCCCGCCCTGATCCTTATTTCTCAGAGAACGTTACCTGTTATACTCTGTATTTTATATTGTAATCTGTCTCCATTGATAAGTTGAATTCTGTCTTAGTAAGCGAAGTCATCTCTGGTCTTAGACTGTTCGGTCATGTAGTCCAGGAATTTCTCCATCTCACCGCCATTGTTTGTCTTTAAGTATTCCTGATAGTCAAGAATGATCTGTCTTGCTTCTTCTTCGGTATCAGCGAAGAATGCACGCTCAATGTATTCTTTTTCTTTTACATCATCGAATGCCCATTCGGAGAAGTCGGAGTAGTTCTCATATCCAGGAGCCATAGCATCGATAGCATAACCCTTAAGGATTTCTACAGGATGAACTTTCTTATAAGCGGTGATGTACTCGTTCTCAGCATCAGCTTCGAAAGGAGCGGACTCGCCAAACCACTTGGCGTTCTTCTTTGCAACATAGCTTCTGCCTGCCATGTAGCCGATACCTCTCTGACGCAGTTCTTTGGTAACAGAATCAGAATCGGTTGCATAACGCTCGGCCAGTTCAGCAGTCATACGAGGCTGTCCATCTGCATTCAGCTCGTAGGTATCGCCTTCGAAGCCGTAGCAGATCAGCTTTGTGCCTTCTTTGCTGTTTACATAGTCCAGCCATGTCATAGCAGCATCGATGTTGGTGCAGGTGGTAGGGAAGATAATAGCAGGAGATCCGCTTCTACCTTCGGATTCAACCTGAACCTGTGCAGAACCGTCAGAGTAGTTCAGAGGTCCAACCCATGTGTAGCGCATTTCAGGATTGCTGTCATACAGACCGCTCTGCTTGGTTGCATCGATGGTTACACCATACTGTGCGCAGGTAAACAGTGCAGTACCGTTGCCGACTTTTTCTTTTGCAGCATCATCCGTTGTTGTGAAGCACTCTTTGTCCAGCAGTCCGTCATGAACCATCTTCCATACAACCAGATTCTTGTTTACATAGTTTTCGCTTAACTTATCATAAGTTACGTTTCCGTCAGCATCCAGTGAGTAGCCAGTCAGCTTCTTCTCATTGTAGCTCTGTAAGTAGTTATCATAGGACCAGCCGTTATGGAAGGTGGTAGCAACGATACAATCGTTGCCGTTTACATCCTTAAAGCCATAGTCCTTTGCTTTCTGCATGAAGTCCAACAGCTCTTCCGTGGTCTTGATGGAAGTAGGATCGATACCCAGAGCTTCCGGAACGTCGCCACGAACGAATACACCGTAGTTCCACATTGCGATATCTTCTACATCACCTGCAACCTCGGTAGGCAGAACGTATCTTGCACCATTGAAGGAAGGATCGTCGATATCATTTTCCAGATATTTCTGGCTGATAACACCTACATCCCATGCATCAGAGATATTAGGATAGTTGGGAAGCATGTCTTTGATATCAATCAGACGGCCTTCTGCGCCAGCCTTTTTGATGATCCCAGTCGAACCGGAGCTGCCCCCCCAGTAAGGCGCATTGATCATATCGGGCATATCGCCGGAAGCGAACATCATGTTCAGCTTCTCATCTTCACTCATCATGATTCCTTCAAATTCTACGGTAACGCCGATCTTGTCACGAATTGCAGCTGCAACCTCGTTGTTATACTGATCGTCAGCAGTGTTGAAGCCGCCGTTCCAGCATACCAGCATCTTCAGCTGAACATCGTCAAACTTCTTATACTTGTTTCCGTCCTCGTCTACGTAATAGTCACCGTCTTCTTCGGTGTCAGCCGCAGCTGTGTCATCCTTTGCTGTATCCTCCGATGCAGCGGGTGTTGTGGATGCAGAACCAGTGTCTGCGCTGCTTCCGCAGCCTGCCAATGCTGTAGCCGCCATTGCTGCGGTCAGCACCAGTGCTAATGCCTTTCTCTTCATACTTATGTCCTCCTTTTTTATTGACAAACGGCTGCATGAACCCCCGTCCTGCATTGCCGTATGTTTCAAGTTGTAACAATAGAATGTACGCTCTGTAAGCATTCCATTGTCATGAATAACAGCTGTCGCCGTTTTTGTCTCAGGCATCAGCCCTTGACGGATCCTACCATAACGCCCTTTACATAATATTTCTGTAAGAACGGATAGATCACAACGATGGGCATCGTCAGGATCATTACGAATGCCATCTGCAGAGACTGGGAGGTAAAGCTTGTTACATTACCAAGCTGTGTTTCCTGTCCTGCCTTGATCTGGCTGGAAGCAGTTGCTTCGCTTAAAATCTTCTGTAATACGGTAGCTGCCGGATACAGAGCTGCTTTACTCTGATAGTAAGCACCTGTGAACCAGTCATTCCACTTGCCGACACCGATGAACAATGTCAGAGTTGCCAGGATCGGCTTGGAAAGAGGAAGATAAATCCTGCTCAGGATGGTCCAGTCATTTGCACCGTCCAGCTGTGCGGATTCTCTTAATTCTCCTGGAATCGTTGCAAAGTTACTTCTCAGCAAAACAAAGTTGTAAAAGCTATATAATCCAGGAATGACATACAGCCAGAAGCTGCTGGTCAGTTTCAGGTCACGCAGCACCATGTAGTAAGGAACCATGCCGCCGCCAAAGATCGTTGTAAAGTACCAGAAGAAGTTCATGAAGGTTTTTCCCGGTAAAGTCTTAACGCTCAGCGCATATGCGGCAAGTGCGGTAACAATCAGACCTAATACAATTGATAACAATGTTGCCGAAACAGAGATCAGCAGGGAAGTTCCGATGGTCGGATCCTCAAATGCCATCTGGTAGTTCTCCAGTGTGAAGGCTCTCGGCCAGATCCACACACCGCCTCGCATGAAGTCACGTCCTGTATTAAAGGAAGCGATCAGCACATACCAGAAGGGATAGAAGGTTGCAATTCCCAGCAGGGCCAGGAATGTGTAGTTAAAAGCTTTAAATATTTTACGGCCTCTTGACTCTTTGATTTTCATGTGTTTCCCCTCCTCCTTTTACCATAAGCCTACTTCGGCGTATTTCTGGGTCAGGTAGTTCGTACCTGCCACCATGATCAGAGAGAACACGGATTTAAACAAGCCGATGGCCGTCGCGTATTCAAACTTACCATATCGGATACCGGTTTGAATGATGTATGTATCAAGTACCTGAGAGATCTGGTTATTTGCCGGCTGCTGCAGCAGAAGGATCTGATCATAGCCTGCGTTTAACATACCGCCTACTGCCATAATGAACATAATGCCGATGGTGACGGAAATTTCCGGGATCGTGATATGCAAGGTACATTTCCAGCGGCCTGCGCCGTCAATGGATGCCGCTTCATACAATTCCTGATCCACACCGGTGATGGCTGCCAGATATACAATAGAGCCCCAGCCTACGTTCTTCCAGAGGTCTGAGAAAATAACCAGCGGAAGGAATGCATTTTTCTCACCCATTACGAAGATCGCTTCTTTTCCCATCATCTGACGGATGTCATTGAAGATACCGCCGTAGGGTGTGAAGATCGTCGTCATCAGCTGTACTACTACGACCCAGGATACGAAGTTGGGCAGGTAGCTCAGAGTCTGAACGGTCTTTTTGAATCGTTCTGCTTTTACTTCATTTAACAGAAGCGCCAGGATGATCGGTGCCGGGAAGCAGACGACCAGCTTCAGGCTGGTGATTACCAGAGTGTTCTTAATGGTCATCCAGAACTCCGGTGATGTAACGAACTTCCTGAAATGCTTGAGTCCAGCCCATTCGCTTCCGAAGATTCCGAGGTCAAACCGATAGTTCTTAAAAGCAAGAACAATGCCTGCCATCGGCGCATAGCAGAATACAAGCAGCCAGACGATGCAGGGAAGGAGGAACAAATAGAGCATCCAGTGCCGTTTTATTTGTATCCTTAGTTGTTTCTTGTTTTTCTGTTTCTGCTCTGCGCTGATGGCAGGCTTTGCAATTGCTTTTGCCATGTTTTCCTCTCCTTTTTATAGCGTAAGGTGGATCACTCCCCGATCGCAGCTCTGTCCTTTCCCCATCATACAGAGCGCGCTCCCTTGCAAGACCAGCCGTTCAATACAAACATGACAAATAGTACTCAGTCGTCTCATTCGCATCTCAGGCTTGCTTATTTTGTCTTGCCCCTTGTGAATACTATGTTACCACTTTTTGTTCACTTTGCAAGCCTTTTTTAATAAATTATGTCCATTTTGTGAATTATGAATAACTTCGCTACGTGAATTATGTCGATATCAACATAGCAAATATAGCAAAACATAATTTGACTTTCTAATCAAATCATGGTATAGTTTTTATAGGTAGTGCTGAAAAGAGTATTGTTTTTGTTAGAATTATCATTTTTCTATAGTATTTTACAGACTATTAAGAAAGTATTTCAGGACATTTTTTATTATTATCAGATTTTTTCGTATACCGCAGCATAGCATACATAGCAAAGTAAAATAGAAGTTATATAGAAGTTATATAGAAGGATTACTTCGGAAATGAGGATTTTATATGGAAAAGACAAATCAACCCCTTTATCAGCAGCTCATGGAGGATGTTCGTTCCCAGATCGAAAACAGCCTGCTGCTTCCGGGCGATAAGCTGCCGACAGAGCGGGAATTCATGCAAAAATATAATGTCAGCCGGATTACGGTTTCCAAGGCCCTGAACGAATTAAAGGCAGAGGGTCTGATTACCCGCTTTCCAAATAAAGGCTCCTTTGTCGCCAGAAGTGCTTCTCCCCTTGCTGCTGCGGCTCAGGTCCCGCTGGAAGCTCCCAGTGTCCTGCTGCCGGCTTCTGCCTCCGCGCAGCTTCCTGCTGTCCCGGAAGGCAGTACCTCCGATACTTCTTTTACCGAGATTGCCTGCATCCTGCCGTCCTTCTCCGATCAGTTTTCGTTATCCATGGTAAATGGCATACTTTCTGCATTTCCCATAGATTCCTATATCTGTCACCTTTTCCAGAGCTTCAATCCTTCTCTGGAAAACCGGTTGCTGCAAAAATGTATCGACACCGGCATCAGCGGAATCGTTCTGTTCCCTCAGGATCAGCCATATTTCAGCGAGCAGCTGCTTTATCTGCTGCTGCAGAAATATCCCCTGGTCCTCATCGACCGAAATCTTCCGCGTCTGGATACCAGCTATGTCATTGGGGACAATAAAACCGGCGGTGCACTCTGTCTGCGTCATCTCCACGCCCTCGGACATCAGCGCTTCTGCTTCGTCTCTTCTGCCCGGCGGGATACCTTCACGGTTCGCTCCCGTATCGACGGCATTTTGCAGGAAGCGGAGGCACGCAATATTCCGGAATCCTCCATTACGATCTGGGATTCCTTCAACAAGCATCAGCCCTACGTTCACTATCAGAAGCAAATGATGAAGCTGATCCGGGAGGAGCGTATCACTGCCTTTATTGCAGCAGAATCCACTACCTGCGCCTATCTCTACAGCCTGTTTGCCACAATGAACCTCCGGGTTCCTGAGGATATCTCCCTGATATCCTTCGATAAACCACTGGTAGAATCCCAGCGTCCCGATTTCTTTACCCACATCAGTCAGTCCGAATATCTGATGGGAAAAGAAGCCGGCACGATTCTGAAACATCAGATCGAAACCCGTGATCCGCAGGTGACACATCGTGTGATGTCGCCTCTTCTGGAGGTTCGCAAATCCACAAGGGCGATTGTGCTGTAGCTTTTCTATCTTTGTTGACACATCAACAAATATATGTTATGCTTTCCAGGCCGACTTGGGAAATCGATCGGCCACGCAGCCCAATGGGCCTGCGGAATGGAGGTAACGAATCACATGAATCAGATACAGATTATTACAGACGCGGGATCGGATATCGTCGATTGCTCCCGCACAGACCTGACCGTCCTTCCGATGACCATCCGTTTTGGCGATGAAGAATATTTGGACGGCGTCAACTTAACCCACAGACAGTTTTATGAAAAGATGATCGAAACACAGGTGCTGCCGACCACCAGCCAGCCTTCCCCCTATGCCTTCGAGGCTGCAATCAGAAAAATCCATGAACAGGGCGACATTGCACTGATCATCACGATCTCCTCCAAGCTCTCCGGAACCTGGCAGAGTGCCAACATCGCCGCAGCCGAAACCGACGGAGAGGTTTATATCGTAGACAGCTTAAACGTTGCCGTCGGGGAAAAGGCCATCGTTGAATATGCATTGCGCATGAAGGATGCCGGCACAGATATCCACACCATCGTAGAGACCCTGAACCATGAAAAAGAAAATCTGCGAGTGATCGCTCTTTTGGATACCCTGGAATATCTGCAAAAAGGCGGCAGAATTTCCAAAACCGTTGCCATCGCCGGAAGCCTGCTTTCCATCAAGCCGGTGGTCTCCGTTGTGGATGGTGAGGTTGCACTGCTGGGTAAGGCACGGGGCTCCCGCCAGGGCAACAACTTCCTGATCCAGCAGATTCAGAAGGATGGCATTGATTTTTCCCGGCCGTTTTTCCTGGGCTACACCGGGTTAAGCGACGCGCTGCTGCAGAAATACATTTCCGACAGCGCAGAGATCTGGAAGGAGCATGTTGAGCATCTGCCCATCGGAACCATTGGAGGCGCCATCGGAACCCATGTCGGTCCCGGAGCCATCGCAGTGGCGTTTTTTACAGAAAAAAAATCTTTGAACTTAAGGGGGATCCTCCTCCAGAAAAAGCAAAAGCACCTCAACCTTTCTCAGATCGGTTGAGGTGCTTTCTTTCTGACAACAGGATCGGTTCAATCCTCCTCGATATGCTCCAGTCCCTGATTGATGATCGTGCGGACATGTCCGTCCGCCAGGGAATAAAAGATGGATTTGCCTTCTCTTCTGCTTTTAACCAGTTTATTCTGTTTTAAAATGCGCAACTGATGGGAAATCGCCGACTGCGTCATCTGCAGGGCTGCTGCAAGGTCGCAGACACAGACCTCCGCTTCAAACAAAACAAACAGAATCCGGATACGGGTAGAATCTCCAAATACCTTATAAAGCTCCGCCAGATCATAAAGCTCTTCTTCTTTTGGAAGCTTTTCCTGTACGATCCTGAGCAGTTCTTCATGAACCTCCGTTTCTTCACAGTGATCCATTTCCAGTTCTTCTTTTTCCTGCATGGTTCTCTCCATTTTCTTTACAGCTTTTTCACATTCAGGGCGCGGATCGCATTGAGCACGGCGATAATCATAACGCCCACATCTGCAAAGATCGCCGCCCACATATTCGCAATGCCGAGTGCGCCGAGGATCAGGCAGACCACTTTGACACCGATTGCAAAATAAATATTTTCATAAACGATTCTCAGGCACTTTCTGGAAATTCTGATGGCCTTGGAAATCTTTAACGGATCATCATCCATCAGAACAATATCCGCCGCCTCGATCGCTGCATCCGAGCCCAGTGCTCCCATTGCGATGCCGATATCCGCACGGGAAAGCACCGGTGCATCGTTGATGCCGTCTCCCACAAAGGCAAGCTTTTCCTTTTCCCCTTTTTCATCCAGAAGCTTTTCTACCTGCGCTACCTTGTCGCCGGGCAGAAGCTCGCTGTGTACCTCATCAATACCGAGCTCTTCCGCAACCTGACGTGCTGCCTCCCGGCGGTCGCCGGTCAACATGATCGTCTTTTTCACGCCGCATTTTTTCAATGCCGCGATGGCTTCCTTTGCATGAGGCTTGATCTGATCCGAAATCAGGATATGTCCGGCATATTTGCCATTCACCGCCATGTGAACAACGGTTCCGACGCTGTGACATTCCATACAATCCACACCGAGCTTTTCCATCAGCTTGCTGTTGCCTGCAGCAACTCTCACGCCATCCACCTTTGCAGTCACACCGTTGCCGCTGATCTCTTCGACATCCGTTACACGGCTCGGATCCAGGGGTTTGCCGTATGCCTTCTTAAGGCTCTTGCTGATCGGATGGGAGGAATGGCATTCCGCCAGCGCTGCGTATTCCAACAGCTTCTCTGTATCCATGGAAGAATGATGCACACCGCTTACTTCGAACACGCCCTGTGTCATGGTTCCTGTCTTATCAAATACAACATATTTGGTTTCGGAAAGCGTTTCCAGATAGTTGGAGCCTTTTACCAGAACACCCGCGTTGCTCGCACCGCCGATTCCGGCAAAGAAACTCAGAGGAATACTGATGACCAGCGCGCACGGACAGCTGATTACCAGGAAGGTCAGCGCCCTCATAACCCAGTCGCCCCATTCCGGTGTCATTCCAAGAAACAGCAGCCGCACAAGGGGAGGTAAAATTGCCAGCGCCAGGGCACCGTAGCAGACCGCAGGCGTATAGTATTTTGCAAATTTGGAAATAAAATTCTCGGATCTGGATTTTTTGGAGCTTGCATTTTCTACCATATCCAGGATCTTCGATACCGTCGATTCGCCAAACTCCTTTGTCGTCCGGATTTTCAGCACGCCGGACATGTTGATACAGCCGCTGATGACTTCGTCCCCAACGCCGGCTTCCCTCGGAAGGCTCTCACCAGTCAGGGCGCTGGTATTTAAGCTTGTGCGTCCCTCTTCGATCACGCCGTCAATCGGCACCTTTTCTCCGGGCTGTACAACGATCACGCTGCCGATTCCAACCTCATCCGGATCAACCTGCTCCAGTGTTCCGTCTTCTTTTTCGATATTCGCATAATCCGGACGGATATCCATCAGCTCACTGATGTTTCTGCGGCTCTTACCCACCGCATAGCTCTGGAACAGCTCACCGATCTGGTAAAAGAGCATAACCGCAACGCCCTCTTTATAATCCCCCAGAAGGATCGCGCCGATGGTCGCAACCGCCATCAGAAAGTTTTCATCAAAAACCTGTCTGTTTAAAATACCTTTCCAGGCCTTTAACAAAATATCATGGCCGATCACCAGATACGGAATCATAAACAGCACAAATTTCAGCCAGCCATCTATCGGAAGCAGGCTCAGTACAACCATCAGCACTGCTGCCACGATAATTCTGGTAAATACTTTTTTCTGTTTCTTATTCATGCCTTCACCCCTTTCAGTAAAAACATCAAATCTGCAGACTGTCCATGATGGGTACAGCCTGCAGATTTGTCTTCTTTTACAGGAAGATCTCGCAGTCATCCTCTACCTTTTTGCAGTTCTTATATACCTCCTGCATAACGGTCTTTACATCTGCACCCTCTTCAAATTCCACGGACATTTTCAGGGTCATGAAGTTTACCGTTGCGTCCTTAACGCCTGCCGTCTTCTTTGCAGCGTCTTCCATCTTGTTTGCACAGTTTGCGCAGTCAACGTCGATTTTGTAGGTTTTTTTCATGGTAAAATCCTCTCTCTTCCTGTCTTGCAGCATCTATGGGTGCTTCTGTTCCCCATTGTTTTTTCTTTCATATGAACAATTATTCATATGTTTGATTTCATTATAGCACTCTTTTTGATTCTGTCAACAAAAATGTTAGGATCCTATGTTTAATTTCTCCAGGGTTCTTTCCCTTCCTTCTCTACTTCAATCTGGCACAGCTTCATTGCCGCCAGCGCAGTATCATGAGAAGCAGGCGTCACGCAGGCACACGCTGCCGCATCAACGATCACATCTGCCTCAGGAAATGCAGCCTTACACAAAATCGCGTTGGAGAGCACACAGATTCCGGTGCAAAGTCCGACCAGCTCGATCTGCAGGTTCGAATCCGCAACGATTTTCTCGTCCGAGCGCAGTTTCTCAATCAACTCCATGGAGCCAAAGGTGGGCTTTTGAATTTTTCTCGCTGCATCCACCTGTTTTTCTTTCAGCGCCTGCTCTACTGCCGGGCACAGGCAATGTCCATTCGTTCCCTCGATGCAATGTGCAACCGGAAGATGCAGTCCTTCTTTTGTCTGCAGGTACTGTTCCGGATGCGTGTCCTGCGTCACATAGATCTGTTCTGCCGGGGTTTCTTTGATTTTGCAGACGACGTTTTCCACAATCGCCTGAGCCTCCTTTGTTCCAAGGCTCCCTGTAACAAAATCGTTCTGCATGTCTACTACAATCAAAAGCTTCATAAAATCCTCCATTCCTCAGGCGTTTTGCGCCGAAGGAACCGCGAGGCGAACCTCCGGTTCGGCTCTGCGATCCTGGCTACTTTGTGACGCCTGCGGCACAAATAGCTGTGTGAAAACGGTTTTTTTCTTATTATACCTGAAAAGAAAAGACAAAAAAACACCCTTCTGCATGTTTCCATACAAAAGGGTGCCTTTTTCGTTTCCTTTATCCGATGTGCCTTCCACATGAGGACTGATCAAATGCCTGAAAAAACACATCCCGCCAAAGCTGTCTGGGTATAATTACTCAGCAACAGTCTCGGTAGCTGTCTCAGTTGCAGCTTCTTCTGTAGCTGCTTCTGTGGTAGCTGCTTCAGTTGTAGCTTCTTCTGTGGTAGCTGCTTCGGTTGTAGCTTCTACTGTGGTAGCTTCTTCAGTGGTCTCTTCTACAGTAGATTCAACTGCTACTGTGCTCTCTTCTGCAACGGTTGTGGTCTCAACAGTTGTCTCTGTAGCTGCTGCGCTGCCGCAAGCTACCATAGATGCTGTCATAACTACTGCTGCTAAAACTGCTACTAAATTCTTTTTCATAATAATTTCTCCTCCTAAATCAAAACCAGGCATTTTAAAACTATGCCGTTTCCTTAATACGAAAGTGAGGATACCACCTTTTTTTTGGTTTGTAAATAGTTTTTTTCTAATTTTAAAACATTTTATGAATTTTATAAGGTTTTGTTCACATTTCGTACATATTTCAATTTTTTCTTCCTTTTTACGCCGATTTTGCATTTGTAAATACGAAAAAATCCTGTATCATATAGGATGCCAGGGTCAAAAAGTCAAAAAAGCCGACGCAAGCTTGCTTGCAGAAGGCGTTTTGACTTCTTGACCCGCCAAGATAGGAGCATAAAAGTGGGATGCTAATCCCACGATATGCGACTATCGGGCTGGATTGTGAGAGTGCACAGCACGGAACAATCCTGCTGGCATCCTGCCCAGGGTCATCGAAAAAACATTAACAACCGCACAAAGAAATACAGCATTTCCTTCCCGGGAAATCCTGCAAAATGGAGAAGCAATTCATGAAATCATCCAATTACCTGTTAGAATGCTGCGTCGATTCCGCATATTCTGCCCGTATGGCCAAAAAAGGCGGTGCAGACCGCCTCGAGCTTTGCTCTAATCTTGTCATCGGCGGTACGACGCCCACCCTCGCCCTTTATGAACAGATCAGAAACCAGACCGACATCCGCATCCATGTTCTGATCCGCCCCCGCTTCGGCGATTTCCTGTACTCGGAGGATGAGACAGCCCTCATCTGTAAAGAAATCGACGCGTTTCGGGCAGCCGGAGCCGACGGCGTTGTAATCGGAAGCCTTTCTCCGGACGGTTCCCTGTGTACCGAACAGATGAAACGTTTCCGCGAACATGCCCGGGATATGTCCGTCACGCTGCACCGTGCATTTGATATGTGCCGCGATCCCTTTGTAGCCCTTGAGGAAGCGATTTCCTTGGATATTCAGACCATTCTGACCTCTGGTCAGGCTCCCGACTGTCTGCACGGCGTCGATCTGCTCAATAAACTCCATCAGGCAGCTGATGGCAGAATCCATCTCCTTGCAGGTGCAGGCGTCTCTGCCAAAACGGTTCCTGCTCTCCTTGAAAAAACGTCCCTGACCCAATTCCATATGTCCGGCAAGACCATTAAAAACAGTGAGATGGTCTACCGCAACCCGGAGGTTTTTATGGGAATTCCCGGTATGAGCGAATATGAGATCTGGCAGACTGATCCAGAGGCTGTCGCAGCTGTGCGCACGATGCTCGACCGCGCGGCAGATGAAGAAGCGTAAATGCGCAAGAATGCGAGCTGCTGTGTAAGGGAGATGCCGACATGCGGCACAGCGCAATGCCGATCACTGATTTGAAAAAAGACGTTCCCGAACAGATTTGTTTCGGGAACGTCTTTTTTTCGACTATTATCTCTCACATTTCCAGAAGTAAGCACTATATCCCGGCAGCTCACTTCCGCCGCCAAAATCATGCTCCTGTCCGGTGATCAGATCCACCGCACGACCACAGCCTGCATCGAAGTGGGCTGTATAGGGCTGCTCCTCTGCATTGATCGCAACCAAAACCCGTTCTCCATCTACGGCGCGTTCAAAAATGCACTGGCGGTTCGTCAGCACAACACTGCGGAATGCGCCATAATTGAGGGCATTGGAGTGTTTTTTAGCTTCTGCAAGCTTTGCGATCCACTCTGTCAGCCCGTTTGTCTGAGGCCCATCGAAGCATGCACGCAGTGCAGGATCTCCCTGGCTTTTCTCTCCCTTTGCGCCCCATTCACTTCCATAATAAACGCAGGGGATTCCGGGCATACCAAACATCAGCGCATAAATAAGCGGCAGATGCTTTTCATTGGTAAGGATGCTTGCCACTCGCGTCACATCATGGTTGTCCACAAAGCTAAGCAGATGCTTTCCTTTATAAAGGGTCCAGTTTTCCGGGCCGAACTGGCGCAGCAGAGAGTGGACAATTTCAAACATATTCATACTGTTGAAGCTGGAATACAGTCCCTTATAGCATTCATAGTTGGTGGCAGAATGCAGCATGGAATCATTCATCAACCGGTTGTAATCCCCATGCAGCATTTCTCCGACGAGAAAGAAATCCGGCTTTAAGCTGTCGCAGAAGCTTCTCAAACGGCGGACGAAATTTTCGTCCAGACAATAAGCGACATCCAGCCGCAGACCGTCAATGTCAAACTCGTCAACCCAGCCTCTTACGCTTTCCAGGAGATACTGGACAACCTCCTCGTTCTGTAAATTCAGCTTGACAAGATCGTAATTGCCTTCCCAGCCCTCGTACCACAGACCGTCATTGTAATTGGAGTTGCCGCCAAGATTGATATGAAACCAGTTTAAATAGGGGGAATTTTCCCTGTTTTTCAAAACATCCTGAAATGCCCAGAAGCCGCGTCCTGCATGATTGAACACGCCATCCAGCACAACCCGGATGCCTTCGCTGTGAAGCTTATCGCAAACCTGCTTAAAGTCTTCATTCGAACCGAGGCGGCAATCGATTTTACGATAGTCCCTTGTATTGTACCCATGGGTATCCGATTCAAAGACCGGTGAAAAATAAATCGCATTTGCCCCCAGCTTTTTGATATGATCTGTCCAGTCCAGCACCTTCAAAATCCGATGTGTCTCCACCCCGTCATTTTCAAACGGTGCTCCGACAAAACCAAGGGGATAAATCTGATAAAATACACTTTCATATGCCCACATAGTAAATTCCTCTTTCCTGCCAGTATATTTGCTGACCTGTCTATTTTACCATTTTCCTCCGGACTGCTCAATATCAGAATCCTGCACTTTTCCAATAGAATCAATCAATCCCTGATGTTTTTAAAAAATGATTCGTTAATATGACATCGATCCCCATATCAAAGAAGGCTTTTGCTTCTTCTGCATCATCCGACCAAAATAAATTACAGATCATCCCCTTTGCATGAGCCTTGTCGATCATGCTCCGGGTCAGAAATAATTTGCAGAATTGTACCCGGCTGCACTGATACCGAATGGCATTTTCCACAATGCTGTAATTCATATGTCCCTCCAGACAGCATCTTTTGATATCCGGCGCCATTTTCAATGCCGTTTCCAAAACATCCTTCTCCCCGGTAATATAAACCATGTCTCTGCATTGGTATTTATCCAGCAGCTGCAGGATTTTTTGAAAGGTATTCTCATCATAAGCCGGAATTTCTCTGTCTTCCAGATCCTTCAGCACCATCGGCTCCGGCTCCCTAAGAGGCATCGGCAGCGGCTTATTTTCTGTATATATTTCCATCAGCTCCTGTCCTCTTCCCTCCATGATCCGATTTTTAAGAACCGAAGCGCCAATGGATTTGATATGAATATTCATAACTACCTTACCGGCAAACTGCCGCAGCACCTCTTCAAATAAAGGAATACGTACTCCTTCATATTCCGAATGAAATTTCTTTCCTGCATCCAGGTTTTTCATCTGTTCCCATGTCATATCACAGATTGTGCCTTTGCCGTCTGTCGTCCTGTCTACCGACGGATCATGACACACTGCCAGCTGTCCATCCGCCGTCGGCCATAAATCAAATTCTATCTCATCCGCTCCTAATGCCACCGCAGCCGCAAATGCCGGCAGTGTATTTTCCGGCGCAACGGCATTAAATCCTCTGTGTGAGCAAAATTTTCTTTTTGACATTTTATCCATTTCCTTTCTTTTTTCAGGAAGCATTTTTTAATTTAGGATCCAATCTATCTCTCAGCCAGTCTCCGATCAGGGAAATATCTAAGATCAGTACCACTATGATAATACTGGGCAGTACCGCCAGCCACCAATGCGTCAGCATATAATCTCTGCCCAGACTGACCATCACGCCAAGAGATGTGCCGGGAGGCTCTATTCCAAGTCCCAAAAAAGACAAGGTGCTTTCGAGCAAAATAAATCCCCCCAGCTCCATGGTAGTCTGCACGATCAGGGGCGATGCAATATTTACCAGAATATGCTCAAACACAATTTTTACTCCGCTTGCCCCCATAGAACGGCTCGCTTCGATAAACTTCGCATTTTTCAGCTGAAAAATCTGGCTTCTTACCAGACGGCAATAGGAAGACCATCCTGTGATTGCCATAACGAGAATTGTCGTAACCGGCTTTGCCCCCAGAATACAAGCAAAAATAATACCGATAAATGTGGTTGGTATAGATAAACGTACATCTGTAAAGAAAGACAATACCGCGTCTATCCATTTTCCGCCCAGTCCGGAAAGAATCCCCAATGCAGTTCCAGTTACCGTCGCAATGATCATGCCGGTAAAGGAAATCATGATGGTGGATCTTGTGGCATAAAGCAATCTGATCGCAACATCTCTGCCCAGATTATCCGTTCCAAATAAATAGGGGGATGTGGGATCCTTAAATTTTGGCATTTTTAATCTTTGTGTAAGATCACTTGCCCCCAGATCGATCGGTGCAATCACCGGTGCAAGCAGCGCCGTTATAACGATTACTGCCAGTGTCACCATTAAAAAAATTATCATCGGTGGAATGATCCATCTTTTTCTACCGAGCTTTCTGTTCCGCATACTTATCCTCATTTCTGTATTTTATCTGAAATCCTTTAATGATCGCGTATTCGCGGATCCAGCAAACCATAAGAAAGGTCTACCAAAAGATTCACAAATGTTACGGAAGCCGATATCACCAGAACGCCAAATACTACCACAGGAAAATCTCGCTGCTGTGCACTGGAAACAATTAAGGTTCCGATCCCGGGCCACGCGAATACCGTTTCCACAACAACAGATCCTCCGATCATAGCACTTAACTGTGCTCCCAAAATCGTAATGACCGGGATCAGCGCATTCCTGAGGCCATGCTTTAAGACCACCTTCCATTCCCGCATGCCCTTTGCTCTGGCACAATCCAAATGCTCCTGTCCGATCACATCCAGAAGCGAGCTGCGGGTAAGTCTTGCAACATTGGCAATGGGACCTACTGACAACGCGATTACCGGCATGAGAAAGTGCTGTGGAGTTCCGATACCGCCGCTTGGCAAAATTCTGAGTTTCAGAGAAAAAATAAAGATCAACAGGATTCCCAATATAAAATTAGGCAGAGTACTGCCTACCACCGCACTGCTCATGGTGATCCGGTCTAACAGGGTATTGTGCTTCACCGCTGCCAGAACTCCCAAGGGGATTCCGATCACAATGGTAAGTCCCAATACAATGCTTCCCAATGAAATTGTCGGAATCATACGCTCTGCGAAGAGATCGGAAACAGAACGTGCATAGTAATAGCTCATTCCGGTATCCCCCGTAAAGAGCCCGACAAATGATTTTATGTACTGCTGCCACAGCGGCATATCCAGTCCCAGATTTGTCCGCAGGATTTCTTTTGCAGAATCACTGGCTCCGGCCAATGTCAGCCATTCAATCGGATCTCCCGTTACTCTGGTAAGGAAAAAAACCAGAGTGTAAACTGCCCATATCGTCAGTACCGCCTTTCCTACACGCAATATAATATAACGTTTCATTGCTTTCCTCCATCCGTGTATAAATGACAGGCAACCTGATGTCCATCTGCCGTTTCTGCCATCTGCGGTCTGATCTCTTTACAAATAGCAAGTGCCTTTTTACAACGCGCGCAGAACGGACATCCAGAGGGCAAATCCATGGGACTGGGGATCTCTCCCTCCAGTACTTTGCATTGATCCTGTTCTCTGGGATCCGGTATCGGTACTGCCTGCATAAGGGCCTGGGTGTAGGGATGAAGCGGATGCTCAAACAGATCTTCTTTCTCCGCCAGTTCTACTGCCTGCCCGAGATACATTACAAGCACTCTGTCACTGATATGGCTTATAACGCTCATGTCATGTGAAACAAAAACATAGGTCAGCTTCTTTTTCTCCTGCAGATCCTTCAAAAGGTTTAATATCTGTGCCTGAATAGAAACATCCAACGCAGAAACTGGTTCGTCACACAATAAAAGCTGCGGATCCGTCACCAAAGCTCTGGCAATGGCAATCCTCTGTCTCTGTCCTCCTGAAAATTCATGGGGATATTTTTTCAGAGAGTCTCTGGATAATCCCACCTGCTCCAACAAAGGGAGGATTCTCGATTTCTTTTCCTCTGCACTCATCCGCTCATGGATCCGTAACGGCTCTTCCAGAATTCGCTGAATGCTCATGCGGGGATCCAGAGATGCATAGGGATCCTGAAATACCATCTGCATATTTTTTCTAACCAAAGGAGGCATATGTCTGTGTATTTTTTTGTCCCCGAACTGCACATAACCGCCAGTCGCTTCCTCCAACCCCATCAGCATGCGGATCAGGGTTGTTTTTCCACACCCTGATTCCCCGATGATCCCCAGTGTTTCGCCCTGATACAGGGTAAAGGAAACATGATTCACGGCATGTACCATTCCAATTTCTTTTGGAAGCAGTGCTCCTCTTTTTACCGGATATTCTTTACATAGATCAACGACTTCTAATATTTTCGCTTTCACAAGGCACCCCCTCCAGGCCCGCATTTTTCTTTTTCCTGCTGCTGCGGAGTATAGAAGCATTTGTATAAATGTCCGTTTTCCCCCTGCATACCCGGCTCTTTCTCATGGCATACCTCCTGTGCATAGCTGCAGCGGCTGCAAAACCGACAGTACTGTACCGGTACTTTCATCTTTGGAACCTGACCAGGGATTGTATACAGCTTTTCTTTTCTCTCTTTTATGCTGGGAATTGCTGCCAGAAGCCCTCTGGTGTAAGGGTGGCATGGATTTTCGAACAGTTCTGTACATTTTCCTTCTTCTACTACTGCACCGCCATACATTACCAGCATACGGTCACAGACAGCGGCCACTACTCCCATATTATGGGTTATCAGTATGACTGCTATTCCCAGCTGATCCCGCAGCTCCTTCAGCAGGGAAAGGATCTGGGCCTGGATCGTCACATCCAACGCCGTTGTCGGTTCGTCTGCGATCAGTACCTTCGGGTTACATGCCAATGCAATGGCGATCATAACTCTTTGCTGCATACCTCCGGACAATTCGTGAGGATATTGTTGGATCCTCACCTCCGGTGAAGGGATTTTTACCTGCTTTAACAAAAAAACAGCCTTTTCATAGGCTTCTTTTTTAGAGATTTTTTCATGTATGCGTATGATCTCTACGATCTGATCTCCTATCGTGTACACCGGATCCAATGCGGAGAGGGGATTCTGAAAGATCATGGAAATTTCTTTTCCTCTTATCCGGCAAAGCTCTTTTTCCTTCATCTGAAACAGATCCTTCCCCAGATAAATGGCCTGTCCGCCCTCCCTTTTGGAGGAAACAGGATCCAGCAATCCCATCAAGCTGCGCACAACCGTGCTTTTTCCACATCCGGATTCTCCTACGATTCCGACAATCTCACCGGGATAAATATCAAGATCCACTCCATCCACTGCCGGAATTACGTTTTGTCCCGAGTAGTAATAGCTTTTTAACCCTTTTATTTTCAGAATAGCTTCCAAATAACTATACTTCCTTTCAAAATCTGCTTCCCGGCAGATATCTGCCGGGAAGCAGCCCTGTCATTATTCTGTAACTTTCAGATCCCCTGCACGGAACGGCATGATCTGGTTTTCACAATATGTCATATCCCATTCCAGACCATCTCTGATACCATACAAATCTTCTGCCTGATACAAATAAGTGCCTGGGCAGTAGGTATCGAATACTTCCATCAGGGTTCTTGCTGCCTGCCGCTGTTCTTCCAGATCCTTGCTGTCGATCAGTGTATTTCCTGCTGCCACAAATTCCTCTGTAGGTGTCCAGCTTCCTGTTTCCGGGTTTGCCGGTCCGGAGCCTGTTCCAAACAGGAGCCATAATGCACCAAGGGGATTATCAAACCGGGAAGCAGAGGACCATGCCCGGATGTCTGCACTGAAGGAGAATTTGTCTGTAAATACAACTTCTGCTTTTACGCCGATATCCGCAAGCATGCTGACAATGGCCTCACCTGCCTGATTGCCGTTTGTATAATAACCGTCCGCCATTTCGATGGAAATAACCTCTTCCCCGTCATATCCGGATTCTTTTACTAATTCACGAGCTTTTTCCGGATCATACTGTACACCGGGATAGTCCTCAATATATAAATCTCCATAGCTTTCAAACTGATGCCCATTCGGAACCTTTGCATATCCGGACCAAAGGGTATCTACCAGTGTCTGGCGGTCTATTGCCATCGTCAATGCCTGTCTGAATTTCTGATTTGACATAATGCTGTCTTCATTTCTGGTATTAAATGTGTATATATGGATATTTTTAATGGAGGTTCCCACCACGCTCACACCGGAGGTTCCATTGATCGTATCTACCGCATCAGAAGGCACATCATTGATAATATCTACTTCCCCTGTGATCAAAGCGGTCATACGGGCAGATGCTTCCGGATAAGAAATAAATTCTATACTCTTTGCAGCAGGCTTATCTCCCCAGAAGCCGTCGTAACGCTCCAACACATATTTTTCAGGAGAGTACTGTGTCAGCTTATACGGGCCGGTACCGATGGGAGCAGTCTGAAAGGCTTCATCTCCGATTTCTTCAATATAATCCTTCGGTACAATGCTTGCTCCCCAGATAGAGCCCAGTCTCTGTTCAAACGCAGCATCTGGTTTTTTCAGCTTGAACTGTACCGTAAGATCATCTATCTTTTCGACGGAATCCAGTGTTTCATATAATACTGCAATGGTTCCATCTCCATAGCCGCTTAAAATTCGATCAAATGTAAATTTCACATCCTCTGCATCACATACCTCGCCGTTCTGGAAGGTAACATTTTCCCGGATTTTTACATTTAATGTTGTATCATCCTGCCATTCCCAGCTATCTGCCAGCTGTCCGGTGATATTTCCTTCTTTATCCGTGAAAAGCAGGGTATCAAAAATATTATAAAAAAGCTTAATGCTGGCAATACCGATGGATCTGTCCGGATCTAACTGTGTCGGCAAAGCAGCAAGACCAATTTTCAAAACATCCAATTCTGTTTCTTTTGCTGCAGCTTCTGCTGTATCCTCCTGTGAAGACGCAGTCTGCTCAGCAGTCGTCTGAATCGCCTCTTTCTTATTTGCGGTATTTGCAGCAGAGCCGCAGCCACCAAGCGTAAGCATCATTGCCATTACTCCGGCAATCAACCGAGTCCTTTTTTTCATACATTCTCCTTCTTGTTGTGTTTTCTATTCCCTTTCCTGCAGTTCTAAGTTTTGTGTGCACATCATCAAAAGAACTGTTAACATCTTATGTCTCTTTTCTATTTGTCACCATCAGGAATGCGTAAATCGTTTGTAAAAGTTCTGCATATAAAAAATGCAGGATTTCCTTTCCGGAAAATCCTGCAAATCAGAAAAGCATTTTATGAAATTATCCAATTTGGAAAACTGCCGCTCTGTACTTCTATTACTGTGCGTTACCCGGTTCCAATGCCAACCCAATCAATCGATCCGCCTGATCTGCCATGAATAGCGGAATGTTCAGCACATCATCATCCAGCTTCGGATTTGACCTCCACTGGGAAGATGTCGTTCTCCCGCTGAATGAGGAAATCAACTTCGTAAGGCGGGTTGTTCTGACTCCAATAACGGGGCATGACTTCAAAAAATTTCTTATATTCTTCATTTCATCAAAGTTAAAGTAAGCTGTATTTTCATAACAGCGTCCGCCGAACTCTTTCAGAATCCAAGTCTTACCCACCTGACGTACACCCTTCAAGATTAAAGGCTTGCGGTAGGGAGAATTCTTCCAAGCCAGCAATTTTTTAAGACAAATCGTTCCATAGAATCGTTCCTCACATAACTGCAGTATGGATTCCCCCGATAAACAGATAGGGAATCGAGCACATCGCTCCGAATCCAAGACCGAACGCTTTCTTCCTTTCTATTCATCAAACATCATATATTCCATATAAAATTCCTGAAATTTCGCACTCGATCCAAGATTGATGGTCTTTGCCCGCTCTGCCAGTGCTGTTGCTTCTTTTTCCATCCTGCGGTCATGCAGAATCCTTACCGCACCCGCCAGTGCCGCGTTTCCGCAAATTTTAATACGGGACAGGTCAATTTTTGGAAAAAGTCCGATTCTTTCCGCGCTTTTGGCCGACATATAGGAGCCAAAGCCACCTGCCACATACAGGCCTTCCAGCCCGGCAGCATCTATTTTTTCCTCCGCCAAAAGTGTCTCCATTCCTGCCCGGATCGCTCCCTTGGCAAGCTGAACCTCACGAATATCCTCTGCAGTCAGACCGACGTTTCCAGCAAAGCATACATCCTCTTCCAGATAACCGGTATCCTCCAGCAATCCGCTTTCCAGCAATCCTGCCACACCGTCGATCACGCCGCTGCCGCAGATGCCCTCTGCTGTAGAAGCCTCCCTGTCGCCAATCACATGTACCTTCCAGCTGCCGTTTTCCCAGTTTACATGGTCAATGGCACCTGCCACACCTCGCATGCCACAGGAAAGCCCAGCGCCCTCAAAAGCCGGTCCCGCCGCTGTCGCGCAGCAAATCAGGCGTTCCTTATGAAACAGGACAATCTCTCCGTTCGTCCCCACATCCACCATCAGCCGGGATCTGCCGCTGCGCACGGCTGAGACGCCATCCATTTCTCCGCAGCTGACATTCGTGTCAATTGCTGCCGCAGCTTCTTTGCGGCTGCCGTCCGCTCCGGGTATGCGGTCCGTTTCTGTAAGACCCGATCCAAGAATCGCTGTCGTAATATCCGCACCGACAAACGCAGACATGCAGCGCGGAAGATATACGTCTGCTTTCCGGCAGCTCAAATCCAGTGCTTCTCCTATCGTCCACCAGCCAAACAGCTCGTCCGCTTCAAACGGCGCCCTTGACAGGCATCTGGGATCCTTCTGCGTCAGGAAATACAGCATCGACGTATTTCCGGTAATGATAACTGTCTCAATGGTCTCTGCACTTTCTCCTGCGTGTTCTGCCAGCTCTGTAAGCAGGCGCGACACTGCCTCCCGGACGATTGCCGCAAGTTTACCTGCTTTTCCCTCCAGAGAAGCTTCCATCCGGCTGATGACATCCGCTCCGAACACGGACTGGGGATTCCATGCGCCCATCGTTCCGACAGCCCTGCCTTCCCGATAGAGGACGGCTGCAATTGTCGTTGTACCGATATCCACTGCCGCGCCGAGATGACGGTAGAGCCGCGCGCCGGGCGCGGCTTCTGCAGACGGCGCAGCGCTGGTGTGCTCTGACGGCTGTGCGGGCAGCATGCCGGCGGCGTGGGCAACTGTCGGCGCAGACGGCGTGCTTACACAAATCGTCTCATCCCCGTCTGCTTCCTGCCGCAGCGCATCGATTTTCCCGTCCGGCACTGCTTTCAGAAAGCAGGCAAGCCGGATTCCCTGCGCAAGACGCTCGGCTCCAAGAAATTTTTTTTCCGTCTCAGACGGCGCTGCAAAACCTCCCTCCGCATACACCATACACTTCCCGCAGGCATGCCGTCCGCCGCAGGGCATCTCCACACCATGTGATTTTTTCAGCAAACTGCTGACTGTTGTTCCCAGCTCTGTGAAAAGAGCTTCTCCATTGATCCAAAAACGGATTTTTTCTCTCTTGTCTGTCATTTTTTATCCTGTCCTATCAAACAGGCTCCGAACCGTCTGTTTTCTGCCTGCCAGCCAACAGTCCGGTCTCCTATTTGTCCTTTGCTTCATATGATGTCGGGGTCAAAAGCCCCCGACCTTGATGCCTGCGGATTGTTCCGTGCTGCGCACTCCCACAATCCGGAGGTCTTCCTTATTGACTGTATTTCCAAAATGATATCCCATCGCACCGATGGATGCAAGCGGATTTGTCATCTCAGTCACAGTGTTGCCGCAGAATAAAATCAGGGCGTGCAAAAAATGATTTCTCATCCTTCACACGCCCTGATTATTTCCGATAATTCTTTATTTTTCCGCGAAACACGCAGATAATTTTCATTCGCCCTTTAACAGGCTGCTGTCCTCGAAGTAATTGATCTTCATCGCTGCCTTGACATCCTTTAAGGTTTCCGCAGCCTTTGCTTCTGCAACCTCACTGCCCTTTTTCAGAATGTCGTAAACATCCGTCAGATGCTCTTCCCAGTATTTTCTTCTCTCACGGATCGGCGCAAGCTCAGACTGCATAACGTTGTTTAAGAACTTCTTCACTTTGACGTCGCCCAGACCGCCCCGCTGATAATGTGCTTTCAATTCGTCCAGATTCTGGTAATCCGGTAAAAACTCTGCAAAATGCTCCGGTCTGCAGAACGCATCCAGATAGATAAATACAGGGTTTCCGTCTACATTGCCGGGATCCTCCACACGCAAATGGTTCGGATCTGTGAACATGCTCATAACCTTTTTCTTCACATCTGCTTCTGTGTCGGACAGATAGATACAGTTGCCAAGGGATTTGCTCATCTTCGCCTTGCCGTCGATGCCGGGCAGTCTTAAGCATGCCTTATTGGAGGGCAGGATGATCTCGGGCTCTGTCAGGGTGTCCCCATAAACGCTGTTGAACTTATGTACGATTTCCTTACACTGTTCCAGCATCGGCAGCTGGTCTTCGCCAACCGGAACGGCAGTTGCACGGAATGCAGTAATGTCCGCAGCCTGGCTGATGGGATAGCAGAAAAATCCAACCGGAATGCTTGCTTCGAAATTACGCATCTGGATCTCTGCTTTAACGGTAGGGTTTCTCTGTACTCTGGAAACCGTTACCAGATTCATATAGTAAAAGGTCAGCTCTGTCAGCTCCGGAACCATCGACTGAATGAAAATCGTTGCCTTTTCCGGATCAAGGCCGCATGCCAGATAATCCAGCGCTACCTGTAAAATGTTCTGACGTACCTTTTCCGGATGCTCTGCATTGTCTGTCAACGCCTGTGCATCCGCAATCATAATATAAATCTCGTCAAACTGACCGGAATTCTGCAGTCTTACACGCTCCTTCAAAGAGCCTACATAATGGCCCACATGAAGACGTCCTGTGGGGCGATCCCCCGTTAAAATAGTCTTTTTGCTCATATGCCTATCCCTCTCGCTTCTCTTGGGATACTACAGTGCTGTCTGCAGCCTGCCGCATCCTGATAAACCTGCAGTCTGTTGGTTTCAACAGCTGCAGCTCTTTCCAATTATATCCCGTAAAAAGCACAGAGTCAACAGTTGCGTATATTCGCATCTGTTGACTCTAAACAGGTTACAGTTCTGTGGTTCAACCTGCGCCGATCAGTCCTCGTGTTTCGCACTGCGCCGCTGGATCCACTTTACAAGCTCCACGATGGGAACTACCAGCACACTCAAAAGTAGTGCAACGAGATACTCTGCAGGCTCCACACTCGTAAAGCCAAATGCCCCGGCAAGCAACGGGATCTCACACACTGCAGTGGTTGCAAGCAGCGAAACCACTGCTGCTCCAAGCAGAAGCCAGTTTTTTGAGCCAAGCTTGAAAATACTTCCTCTCTGGGAACGCATATTCATGCTGTGGAAAATTTCCGCCATTGACATTGTGACAAACGCCATCGTAGTGCCATGGGCGCTGTTTGTGATGGTCCACTCTCCGGTTTCCATGAAATGTCCGATAAAATAGGAAACCATGACAAGTGCTGTTACCAAAAGTCCCTGATAAGCAATATCAAAGCCCATTCCATCTGCAAAAATCCCGGCCTTCGCATCTCTGGGTTTGCGCTTCATAATGTTCGGCTCTGCCTTTTCCGTACCAAGTGCCAGCGCCGGGAAGCAATCCGTTACAAGATTGATCCACAGAAGATGCACCGGCTGCAGAATCGTAAAGCCCAGAAGTGTCGCAAAGAAAATACTCAGCACTTCACTCATATTGGAGCCTAACAGAAACTGGATTGCCTTCCGGATGTTGTCATAGATTCTGCGGCCCTCTTCCACCGCGCCGACAATCGTTGCAAAATTATCGTCCGCCAGCACCATATCTGCCACATTTTTGGTCACGTCCGTTCCTGTGATGCCCATTCCGATGCCGATGTCCGCAGCCTTGATGGAGGGCGCGTCGTTAACGCCGTCACCGGTCATTGCCGTCACATAGCCGGCATTTCTCCAGGCGTTTACGATACGGGTCTTGTGCTCTGGCTGTACGCGGGCATAAACGCTGATGTTCCGGAACTTCTCTGCAAATTCTGCATCGTCCATTTTTTCCAGCTCTGCTCCGGTCACTGCCAGGCTGCCATCCTGTAAAATACCAAGCTCTTTTGCAATCGCTGCTGCCGTATCCACATGGTCGCCCGTGATCATAACCGGTCGGATACCCGCTTCCCGACATTCGTCAATTGCTGCCTTTACCTCCGGACGCACCGGATCAATCATGCCGCACAGTCCCAAAAAGCAAAGCTCCTGCTCCAGCAGATCCGCATCCTCGCTTTCCGGTTTTTTCGTCCAGACTCTCTGTCCACATGCCAGCACACGCAGTGCCCGATCTGCCATGGACTTATTTGCCTGCAAAACCTTTTTCCGATATTCTTCTGTCATGGGCAGAAGCTGTCCATCCTCCAGATAAAATGCACAACGGGTGAGAACCACATCCGGCGCCCCTTTTGTAAACTGAATGTAATCGTCCTTGCGTTTATGGACTGTGGACATCATTTTCCGTCCGGAATCAAAGGGAGCCTCCATCACACGGGGCATACTCTGTTTTAAAAGATTCTTATCCTGCCCGATCCGGTTCGCCCAGACAACCAGGGCAGCCTCAGTCGGTTCTCCTGTCACGCTACCGTCTGCATCCAGCTCTGCATCACTGCACAGTGCCATTGCTGCCGAAAGCTCCTTCTCTTCTGCTCCGAAGGAATCTACAACTGTCATCTGGTTCTGCGTCAGCGTTCCGGTCTTATCCGAGCAGATCACCTGGGCACAGCCAAGGGTTTCCACTGCAGTCAGCCGGCGGATGATCGCGTTTCGTTTTGACATGTTCGTTACACCGATGGAAAGTACCACTGTCACAACTGCCGCAAGTCCTTCCGGGATCGCCGCCACTGCAAGGGAAACCGCAATCATAAAGGAGTTCAACGCAACCTCAAAATTCAGGCTGCCTGCCCGAATCATCTGAATCGCAAAAACCAGTACGCAGATTCCGATCACCAGCTTTGTCAACACCTTCGAAAGCTGTGTCAGTTTTCTCTGCAGCGGTGTCTGTCCTTCCTGAGCCTGAGACAGAGCATCCGCAATTTTTCCCATTTCCGTATCCATACCAGTGGCCGTTACGACTGCCACAGCACGTCCATATACGATCGTGCTTCCCATATAGACCATATTTTTACGGTCGCCAAGGGGCACATCCCGTTCCCCGTCTGCCAAAAAGATCTGATCGATCAGCTTTGTGACCGGCACGGATTCTCCTGTCAGTGCAGCTTCCTCTGCTTTCAGGCTTGCGCTTTCCAGAATCCTTGCATCCGCCGGAACCGCATCCCCTGCTTCCAGACAGATGATATCCCCCACCACAAGGTCTTTGCTCAAAATCGAGGACATTTTCCCGTCCCGCACAACCTTTGAGGTGGCCGCTGCCATGTCCTGCAGCGCTTCGATCGCCTTTTCCGCCTTGCTTTCCTGATACACACCCAGCACGGCATTGATCAGGACCACTGCCAGGATAATGATGACATCCGCAAAGCTGTCATTTTCCAGGACTGCAAGCACACCGCTGATGGCCGCTGCCGCCAGCAGGATCACGATCATCGGATCTGCCACCTGTTCCGCAAACCGGCGCAGCAGGGATTTTCCCTTCGCCGCTTTTAACTCATTTGCCCCGTTCTGCAAAAGCCGCTCTGCCGCTTCTTTTTCCGTCAGGCCGCTTTTTTGGCTGTTCAGCTCCTGCAGTACCTGTTGTGAGTCTTCACAATAATACTTCATTCTTTTTCCTCCCGATGGTGTTTTTCGTACAATAGATCTCTCACTTCGTGATCGCTCTATTGTCTTATACACTAGACCTCTCACTTCGTGATCGCTCTATTGTCTTAAATCACAAAAGACCCAAATACTGCTTTTCAAAAAGAAAACAGTATCTGAGTCTCGCAATTTAAAACAAGCCAGATCGGCATAGGATCGGGGTTGTTGACTTGTTACGCTGATGCAAAGGCGATCCGCCGGCTCTGTTTTATTCCGGCAGCTGCACTTGCTGCGCTCGCTACTCCCTCACAGGGAATTTTGTTTAGCAGTAAGGTTATCATATGCAAAGTCTTCTGTCAATATACATGCCGGTAAAGTTTTGGTGAAATTTTTGTCCTCTTTCGCTGCGGTTTGACCAGAAATCCTTGTTTTACAGCCGTTCCACCAATGCGCCGCCTGCGCGCAGCACCCCATTCTCATAACCTCTTGCAAACAGCACGCTGCCCTCTGTCTCTACATCGGTCTCTTTTCCGGATGCGTTCAACACAACCCGGAGCCTGCTGCCCTCTGCCCCGGTTTTGGCATATTCCACCACCCGGTCAGAGCTGTTATTATTTTCAAATGTGATTTCCATGCTGCGGGCCGCAGGCTCTTTTCGAAGGGCTATCAGCTGCTTTACCTGCTCCGTAATCTCTGCATAGTTTCCCTGTTCGATCTGATCCCAGGGCATACAGCGTCTGCAATCCGGGTCAGCGCCGCCCTCTATCGCGATTTCCGTCCCATAATAGATACAGGGACTTCCAGGCATTGTAAAGAGCATTGCAAGCTGTTGGAAAAAGAGATCCTGATTTCCACCTGTCTGATGGATCAGCCGATCTGTATCATGGGAATCCATAAGGTTAAACAAAACCTCTGTCGTCTGACGCATATAACGCACCAGATTTTCATGGATCGCCTCTTCCAAATCCGATTTTGTCTTTTCCGGCTGATACCAAAACTCCCGGATGGCTGCAGCAAAGGGATAGTTCATAACGGCGTCGAATTCGTCCCCGCCAAGCCACGGCATTGCGTCATGCCAGATTTCCCCCAGCAGATAAAAATCCGGTTTTAACTGCTTTGTCATCTGCCGCAGCTCACGGCAGAACAGATGGGAAATTTCGTTTGCAACATCTAACCGAAGTCCGTCAATGTCAAATGTCTCAATCCAATAACGAACGGTATCCAGAAAATAGTCCCGCACCTTTTTTTCACTCGTATTGAGCTTTGGCATCCGCTCCGCAAAGGCAAAGGAATAATAGCGTCCATCCCGGGTGCTGCCCTCCTGCTCCCGACAGGGCCAGCGATTGATCATAAACCAGTCGTAATAGGGGGACTTGGGCCCCTTTTCCATCACATCCCGCCACGGTAAAAAGTTACTGCCGCAATGGTTGAATACACCGTCCAACATCACGCGGATGCCTCTGTCATGGGCCTCCTTAACGAGCAGCTTCATAGTCTTTTCATCTCCGAAGCCCGGATCGATTTTCCGGTAATCTGTCGTATCATATTTATGACTTGAGGGAGATTCAAACACCGGCGTCAGATACAGTCCGGTAATACCAAGCTCCTGTAAATAAGGAAGCTTCTGACGAATTCCATCCAGATCGCCGCCGTAAAAATCGAGATTACTTACGGTATGGTATCCCCAGGGCTTTACCCAGTCCGGATCATTTTCCTTGTTGCCGTTGCAAAAGCGCTCCGGAAAAATCTGATACCAGACCGTCTCCCGCACCCACTTCGGCGTCACGTTGATATCCACCGAATTCATCCACGGAAACGTAAAGCACTGTCCCAGCTGTCCGTTTTTCACATCCTCTGGCGAATGAAAGCCATCCTCAAAATAAAAGACCCGTTCTGCTCCTGCCTGCAGCTCAAAGAAATACCGGCACCGTTTATAGGGAGGCTGCACGGGAATTTCCCACCAGAGGTGCTGAGGCAGACGCATTTTTGTCACGATCTCCTCCCGACTGCCCTCCCAAGCCTCGTTTCCGCCCAGAATACCAGTAGAAAACGGGTCGCCATAATGAATCCAAACCTGTTCCACTTCTTCTCCGGTCTGCAGCCCTACCATCAAAATTTCCTCATTCAATGCATAGCAAAACTGCTGTGACGCTCTATGATAAACCGCTTCTAAATGAATCATGTTCAGACCTCCTTTTTCCAAGCTGCATCCTTTTAAACTGCAGCCGATCTCATTTCAATACATTTCCAGTCCATACTTTTCCTGCAGCTGCAGTAAGGTGATGTCGTGTTGAATATGCTCCGACAAAATTTTCACCATCAGCCCATTGTTGCTGACCGTACCACTCCAGTTGGCAAATGCACCGCAGTCCGCTGTCAGTGTCATCTGCCTGTCTGTCACAAGCATCAGACGGGAGGGCTGATGTGCTGTCAGCATTCCTCCGTGGGTATAAAACTCCACATCCTCCCGGTTCAGTCCCAGATCATAAAAGGAAAACGCAACGATCCGCACGCCTTTTTCCTTTAGCCGATGGAAGGTCTCTGCAAAACAGGAAAGATCAAAATCTGCATTCAGATAAACCTCCTCCCGGGCATCCTCCAGAAGCTTCCCTGCCCTTGCCATCGCCGTTTCAAAGCCCCGGAATACGAAATGCACCTCCGGCTGCTTCGCCGTCTCATATTCTTTCAGCTGTTGCCTGGCGAGAGAAAGGTTTGCTGTCATTTCCGCCTGCATCCGCCCCAAAAGCACCTCCGGTTCCTGGGCGGCATACAGTGCTGTCTGATCCGGAACCAGCTCCACCATCCCCTTATCCAGCATGTGCTCCAGCGCATTGTAAATAGAAGGGCGTGCAATTGCGATTTTTTTTGCCAGCTGATAGGCAGACATGGGCTCAGAACCGATCAATGCCATATAAATCTGTGCTTCCAGCCTTGAAAAATTCAGATGTTCCAGTGTTTCCTGCAGCTTCATCGTTCGCTTTCCTTTCGTTGTATATTTTATGCAACTATATATAGCATAAACTTTTGCCCTATGCAAGTATTTTTTTGATTTCCTTGAAAAGGAAGAACATCCGGTGCAGATTTTTCAATGAACGGACAAAAAAGGAGCGGTCGGCAGTTCCGATCGCTCCCTCTTTCGTATTTTATTAGTTACAGTTCACTCGTACCTTTTATTGCATGCGCTGTATTTTTACAGGTATCTCATCTTTCTCACCGTCTGCACAAACTCTATATTGGTTTTCGTCTTTGCAAACAGATCCAGCACCTTATCCACAGCTTCATCGGATTTCATACCATTCAACGCGCGGCGCACCACGTTGATTGCTTCCATCTCCTCTGCACTCAGCAGCAGATCTTCTCTTCTCGTGCTGGTTTTGGGGATGTCGATGGCAGGGAAAATTCTGCGTTCAGACAGCTTTCGATCCAGCACAAGCTCCATATTACCGGTTCCTTTAAATTCCTCGTAAATGACATCGTCCATCCTGGATCCGGTGTCCACCAGTGCAGTGGCCAGAATCGTCAGGCTTCCGCCCTCGCGCATATTGCGGGCTGCACCAAAAAAGCGCTTCGGCATATGCAATGCCGCCGGGTCAATACCACCGGACAGGGTACGTCCGCTGGGCGGAACCACCAGGTTGTAGGCACGGGTCAGGCGGGTAATACTGTCTAACAGGATCATAACGTCTTGTTTATGCTCGACCAGACGCTTTGCACGCTCAATAACCATTTCGGAAACTCGTTTATGATGTTCCGGTAATTCGTCAAACGTGGAATAGATCACTTCAACGTTCGGCCCTGCCACCGTCTCCTTCATGTCCGTTACCTCCTCCGGACGTTCATCGATCAGAAGAATGATTAGATGCAGGTTCGGATAATTTTTCTTTACCGACATGGCCACTTCTTTTAATAGGGTTGTCTTACCAGCCTTCGGCGGGGACACAATCATACCTCTCTGTCCTTTACCGATGGGGCTTAACAAATCCATGACCCGCATCGCCACCGGGCAGCCGAAGCGTTCCATTTTCAGTCTGCTGTTCGGAAAGATCGGCGTCATATCTTCAAAGTTGCTTCGTCTGGATGCTTCCTCTGTGGTATAACCATTGATCGTCTTGACATAAAGCAGGGCGGAGAATTTTTCATTCTGTGTCCGCACTCTGGTATTTCCCTCTAAAATATCGCCTGTCCGCAAATTGAACCGACGAATCTGGCTGGGTGCCACGTAAATATCATTATCTCCCGGCATATAATTATCCGAGCGGATAAAGCCATAGCCCTCAGCCATGACCTCCAGGATACCCTTTACCGTAATGCCGCTGTCCAGCTCTGTCGGGAACTTGTCGTCCTCTGGACTCTGGATCGGTGCAGTTCCACGATTATACGGACTGTTGTAGCGCTCATTATAACGAGGTGCAGGCGCGCTCACACGATTCTGTGCCTCTTCTGCCACAGGCGCAGCAGCACGGGACGCTGCAGCTGCAGTATTTTCCCGCGCACCATTGTTGTCGCGGCTTCCTGTCCGTCCATTATGATAAGAACCATTGCTAATAAAGCGCTTTCCTGTTCTCTGCTGCCGTCTTTCCTCCCGATCCCCTGCTCTGCTCTCCGGTTCTGTCCCACCGTCATGAGGATCCTGCTTTTCCACTGCGCCCTTCTCCGGGGTATCCTTGCGCTCTGCCGCATCCCTCTTCGGAGCATCCTCCCGCTCTGCCGCGTCCCTCTTCGGAGCATCCTTGCGCTCTGCCGCGTCCTTCTCCGGGGCATCCTTGCGCTCTGCCGGGCGGCTCTCCGGGACGCTGCGTTCTGTTTTGATTTCTGCATTCTCCTGGGCATCCAACCTCAGCATCGCATCAATGACTTCCGCCTTTTTCATTGTAGAAAGTCCTTTTATCCCCCTTGCTTTTGCAATCTCCTTCAGATCATGCACTGCCAGAGATTCATATTTTTCTCTTATCATTTTTTCCTCTCATTTCTGCGCACGCTTTTTGCGCATGTCGAGTTTGTGTCAAGTGCGCGCAGACACAAATCTCGCGATTGAAAAATTTTATTTTTCAATCTTTACTCCCTTTACTGCCATCGTGATTCGTCCCTGATTTTCATACGGAATTCTACATGAAACGATCTTTTTGAAATGCGCCAGAACATCCCGATCCGGGAAACAGCGGTCTTTTGTCAGAAATCAAAAGTGCCTGTCATTTTAGTGAATTTTATTACACATCGGAGACACAAGTCAAACGTCTCCTTCTGTTTCGCTCATTGTACCACACTCAAAACAGAATAGGAAGATTTTTTCCTTGATTCACTCAAATAAATCAGATATGATGATATACAGAGAGCTACGAATGGCGCGTATGCCCCGACATCATCATTCCTTATTAAATAAAAAAGAAAGCAGGCAAATCAAATGACAAATCAGGAAAAAGCGCTGGAACTGCATGAGAAGCTGCAGGGAAAGCTTGAAACCGTTTCCAAAACACCCGTCCGCACCCGTGAAGACCTTGCACTTGTCTATACTCCCGGCGTTGCGGAGCCTTGTAAGGTCATTGCAAAAGACCCGGCTGCCGCTTACACCTATACGATGAAAGCAAACACTGTAGCTGTTGTTTCCGACGGTTCCGCCGTACTGGGACTCGGCAATATCGGTCCGAAGGCCGCTATGCCCGTTATGGAAGGCAAGGCTGTCTTATTTAAAGAATTCGGCGGTGTCAACGCAGTTCCCATCTGCCTGGATACTCAGGACACGGAAGAGATCATCAAAGCTGTTACCTGGCTTGCTCCCGCTTTTGGCGGCATCAATCTGGAAGATATCAGTGCACCCCGCTGCTTCGAAATCGAAGAGCGCTTAAAAGAGACTCTGGATATCCCTGTTTTCCACGATGACCAGCACGGAACTGCTATTGTTGTACTCGCCGGCATCATCAATGCCCTAAAGGTAGTCGGTAAGAAAAAGGAAGACTGCCGCGTTGTTGTAAACGGCGCAGGAAGCGCAGGAGTTGCCATCACCCGCCTGCTGCTGACCTACGGCTTTTCCAATATCATTATGTGCGATAAATCCGGCATTCTCTGCGATGGCGCAGAGGGCTTAAACTGGATGCAGGAAAAGATGGTAAAACGCACCAATCTGGCTCACGAAACCGGTTCCCTTGCAGATGCTTTAAAGGGTGCTGATATTTTCGTCGGCGTTTCCGCTCCGGGCATTGTGACGGAAGAGATGGTGGCTTCCATGAATTCCGATGCTATTCTGTTTGCAATGGCTAACCCCGTTCCTGAGATCATGCCTGATCTCGCAAAAAAAGCAGGGGCACGCGTTGTCGGCACCGGACGCAGCGATTTCCCGAACCAGGTAAACAACGTTGTCGCATTCCCCGGCATCTTCCGCGGTGCTCTGGAAGGACATGCAAAACAGATCACCGATAAAATGAAGCTGGCTGCCGCTAATGCCATCGCAGCCCTCGTTTCTGACGAAGACTTAAACGAAAACAATATCATGCCAGAAGCATTCGATCCCAGAGTTGCGGATGTTGTTGCAGATGCAGTCAAGAGAAACATCCGCTGATCTCTGGCACCAGAAGCCCTACTATTCGCTGGACGCCTGGTGTAAAAATACATACGGACGGAAGCTTTACAAGGCTGCGCTGGATATCGGCTGTACCTGTCCCAACCGGGATGGCACCCTCGATACAAGAGGCTGTATTTTCTGTTCTGCAGGCGGAAGCGGCGATTTTGCCGCTTCCCGGCAGCTTTCTGTAACAGACCAGTTAACTCAGGCAAAGTCACTTCTGTCCTCCAAATGGATACCGGAACCCGGCAAGCCGTCTCTGATCGCCTATTTTCAGGCATATACCAACACGTATGGTGATCCGGACAGACTGCTTTCCTGTTATGAAGAAGCACTTTCCTCCCCGGAGGTCGCAGGCATTTCCATTTCGACGCGCCCGGATTGTCTTTCCGATATCATTCTGGAGGGACTTGACCGCCTCCGGTTACTGTATCCTGACCGGTTTATCTGGATCGAGCTTGGTCTGCAGTCCATTCATGACCACACTGCAGCAAGGATCCGCCGGGGATATCCGACCTCCGTATTTTATGATGCTGCAGCAAAGCTCCATGCCAGAAGGCTTCCCTTTATCGTCCATCTGATCCTCGGACTCCCCGGGGAAACCCGGCTTGACCTGCTGGAAAGTATCCGTGCCGTCAATCAGGTGCATCCCTTTGGTGTCAAGCTGCAGCTTCTCCATATTTTAAAGGGAACAGATCTTGCCCTGCTTTATGAAGCCGGAAAGCTTCCTGTACTGACACAGGAAGAATATCTCGATCTGCTGACAAGCTGTATCGCTGCACTTTCTCCGGATATCTGCCTCCACCGGGTCACCGGAGACGGTCCCCGCAAGCTCCTGATCGCGCCCCAGTGGAGTCTTTCGAAACGAAACGTCTTAAACGGGCTGCATGCCCTTATGAAACAACGAAATCTCAGACAAGGGGATAATTATGAACCAGGAACCTCTTACACTCTATAAACTGATCGTTCTTTATCTGCTCAACAAGGTATCCTTTCCACTCACAATGGCGCAGGTCAGCGATCTCATTCTGGAAAAAGAATACACCAATTACCTGACACTGCAGCAGGTTATCAATGAGCTGGCGCAGGCCGGGCTGATCACTGCCAAAACACTGGTCAACCGAACCCATCTGCAGATCACAGATGAGGGCCGCAATACCCTTTCCTATTTTGAGAACCGCATCAGTGACGCGATCAAGACAGACATCGGCGAATATCTTAAAAAAAATGAACTGGAAATGCGCAACGAATCTTCGATCCAGAGCAACTACTATAAGGCTGTCAACGGGGAATTCGAAACAGAGCTGACTGCAGTGGATAAGGACGTCAACCTGGTGACCATCCGCCTTACGGTTCCTACAGAAGAGCTCGCAATTTCCATTTGCGAAAACTGGCAAAAAAATAACAGGGAGATTTATCAGTATCTGACAACCGCCCTGTTTTAAAGTATGTTATTGCAGCATCTCCCGGATCACACTGCCATCTGTTTTTCCGAGGTCTATCTCCAAAAGTGCTGCCAATGTCGCGCCCTCATCCCAGAGCGCGATATTTTTTTCTACCCTGGCACCAGCTCTTACACTGCATCCCGACATTGCAAAAAAGGTCTGATAGTCTGCCTCACCCGGCAGATACCCGTGGGTCCCCTTCATGCCATGTGCGCAGTCTTTTTCTGCTGCCGTCAGCTGTTCCCATTCGTTCAGAAAAAACCATCCTTCCTTTGCTTCCAGCATCAGAAAGCAGTTTTCGTCTGCGCCCATATTTGCTGCCTCTTCCCGGGTCAGAATCCTTTCGATTCCAAAATCCTCCCGTCCTTTCAGCGTCTCCAGCACTTTTCTTGTACGCTTTTGCACTTCTGCATTGTTTTCTACAGACGGATGCAGATAGATATAGCAGCTTCCGTCACAGTTTTTTGCATAGGCCTTCCAGCTTTTGATCCTGCCGTTACGGACCGTCAGCAAGCCGGCTTTCCACAGTGCATGATTGACGAAGGCAACCTTGTCCACATCCTTCTGATAATGATCCCCCAGAAGCACGACCGTCGTGCTCTCCATCTCTCCGGTTTCCTCCAGTGCCCTTACAATCTCGCCCAGACGCTTATCGTGGCGCTTAAGAGCTTCTTTTGCCTCCTTACTCTCCACGCCATAGAGATGTCTGTTCGCATCCACATCCGTCAGATGCAGCAAAAACAGCTGCGGATTGTATTTGTAGATCGTATCCAGCGCGCATGCCTGAATAAAATTGTCCAGCTGAGGCTGTGCGATCCCGTTTCGCAACTGTCCGAAGCGTTTGTTCAGATCCAGCTGATAAAACAACGGACCGTTCGTCGCATTCATCAGGATCTGATTTTGCCATTTGCGTGTCACCATAATCTCCGGCACATAGTAGTCCATCCTGCTGCCTGCCGCAACAGGCCACAAAAGCCCGGCCGTCGTCATTCCCTTTTTCTTCGCTTCGTCATAAAGCGTCGTGCTGCGGATCCATTTGCGATGATAAAGCCAGTCCGGATCCTTCCGGCCGGGCTGGATTTTTGTGTTGTTCACAATCCCGTGATTTTTCGGCATCCGCCCTGTCACAATGGATGTATGGGCCGGATAGGTCAGGGACGGACATACACTGTTTACATGGCTGCACAGCGCTGCCTGTTCAAAAAAACGCTGAAAATTCGGCAGGGTCTGTAAATATTCCAGGTCCTTTGCTCCGACCGCATCAAAGGACACGATCATGACCCGCTTTGGTATCTGTTTCATTGCTCTGCTCCATCCTGCGGCTTTTGCTCTGTCTTAGCCGCTTCCCTGCGTATCCGCTGCATGTGCTCTTTGATTTTTACTTCATATCCCATCCCACCGGGCTGATAAAACTCTCTTCCGGACAGCTCATAAGGTAAATACTGCTGTCTGACATAGTGGTTTGGATAATCGTGTGCATATTTATAATCTTTTCCGTGTCCCAATTTTGCTGCTCCTTTATAATGGGCATCCTGCAAATGCACCGGAATCGCCAGATTTCCGGTTTCTTCCACCGTCTTCATTGCAGACGCAATGGCGTTGACCGCTGCGTTGCTTTTCGGCGCGCATGCAATGTAGGCCGCCGCCTGTGCCAGAATAATCTGCGCCTCCGGCATGCCCACCCGCTCTGCTGCCAGGGATGCAGAAACCGCTACCTGCAGCGCTGTCGGATCTGCATTGCCAACATCCTCCGACGCACAGATCATCATCCTGCGGGCGATAAATGTCACGCTTTCCCCAGCATACAGCATCCGCGCCAGATAATAAACCGCCGCATCCGGATCGGAGCCCCGCATACTCTTGATAAATGCCGAAATCGTATCGTAATGATTATCGCCTGTTTTGTCGTATTTTACTGCACGTTTTTGAATACATTCCTGGGCAACCTCCAGGGTCAGATGGATTTTTCCATCCTCTGAGCGCTGTGTCGTCATTACGCCAAGCTCTACTGCATTCAATGCCGCACGTGCATCTCCGCCTGCAATATCCGCCAGAAACTCCAGCGCATCCGGCTCTATCTGTGCCTGATAGGCACCCATTCCTCTCTGATCATAGACTGCCCGTCGGATCAGTTCTTCGATATCTTCCTTTGAAAGCGGCTTGAGCTCAAAAATAACCGAACGGGACAGCAGCGCTCCGTTTACTTCAAAATACGGATTTTCCGTCGTCGCACCGATCAGGATCAGGGTTCCATCCTCCACAAAGGGAAGCAGATAGTCCTGCTGACTCTTGTTGAACCGATGGATCTCATCAATAAACAGTATTGTCTTTTTTCCAAACATTCCACGGTTGTCCTTTGCCTTTGCGACAACCTCTTCCATATCCTTTTTGCCTGCCACAGTCGCATTGATCTGCATAAACTCCGCGCTGGTCGTATTCGCGATCACCCTCGCAAGAGTCGTTTTGCCCGTTCCGGGCGGTCCGTAAAAAATGATGGAGGAAAGCTTGTCCGCCTGAATCGCACGGTACAAAAGCTTGTCCTTTCCGATAATGTGCTGCTGCCCGACTACCTCATCCAGCGTCCGGGGCCGCAGCCTTGCCGCCAGCGGCGCTTCCTTTTCCTGATTGGTCTGTCTCATATAATCGAAAAGATCCATGTCCCCTTATTGTACCTCCACTTTCATGTTCGGCCACACCTTCTCAATCCGCTCGTCAGGGTAATTGATGTCAAAGAATGTGTCGATCACGCTCTTCTTTTCCGCCCGCACAGTTCCTGTGGTGCTTTCCGTGCCTACGACATTCCCTGCGTCCGCGACGTTTTCCTCCTTCGCGGCGTGTTCTACGCCTGCGGCATTCCCTGCGTCCGCACTGCTCTCCTGCACTGCCGCGCTATCCTGCCGTTCCACATAGCGTACCATGGCGCCTGCTGAAATCACCGCATCGCAGCTCATCAGCACGATAACTGCCCAGGTCGCAATTTTTGCTCCAAGGGGCGGCAGCTTTTCGATCCATCCACTGATGGTCGGATAACAGATCTTTACCCAGACAACGGATAACAGCCCCCAGAAAATGCAATACAGCAGGTTGGTTCTCCCGCCGATATTAAAGGGCATGTCACTGTAATCCCAGAATGTAGTCCCGAGAAAAATCTCTGTAAATACGCTGCACAGATATTCATATACGCCGCCCAGCACACTGCCCGCCAGGAAAATATAACGATCCTCTTTTCCGGCAAGCCGCTGCAATACAACTGTCAGAATGACCGCACCGAAGCCCCAGACAATACTGAAGGTGCCGTAAATTACGCTGGACCGGCTCATCCATACGCCTCCCGTCACCCTGCAGAACAGCGTTTCGATCAGATCTCCGAGAAATGCACAGATCATAAATACCCAGATCAGCTTATCCACACAGACGCCTCTTGCAAAGACATATCGTTCTGCCCGATCTGCCTCCTCCAGAGCTTCCATCTCCGGGTATGCACGGTTTAAGCGCTTCCAGACTGCATGATAGATCTTGCCTCCAAGCTTTTGCTTGACTTCCTTTTGTTCCTGCAGAAGTCTCCCCTGGGTTTCCTTCAGCTCTGTCAGGCTCCTGCTTTTCCTGACTGCAATCAGAATCGACACCAGGTCGGCAGCCATCAGCCCAAAGCCGACTATGTCTATGATCCGCAGCACAATTGTCGGAATCATCGAAAACAGGATAAAGACCGGAGGATGCAAAAGCAGCACCGCCGTCATCACAACTGCTGCCTTGATCAGCGAAAGGAGCACACTCTTTTTCTTCCCGCCAAACAGTGTCACATCCTCGTAATTCCACAAATGCTTTTTCCAGATTTTGGCTGCGATCCCTCCGGAAAAATATTCCACAACGGACACGACCATCCAAGTGGTCAGAAACTGCAGCAGCCATTTTGTCCCCTGCTCCGGCAGCAAAAGGATCAGAATATCCATCATTATGCCGTATTCCGGACAAAGGGGCAGACTGAAAAATCCGCGGTTGCAAAATCTTCTTTCTTTTACTGCAAAAAAGGCAACCTCCAGTGCCCATCCGATAAAGCTGTACAGCAGCAGATACACTGCCAGCTCTGTGTAGGTATATTGCATTCTTTCCACTCATTTCTGCGCACGCTTTTTTCGCATGTCGAGTTTGTGTCAAGTGCGCGCAGACACAAATCTCGTGATTGAAACATTTTTTTCAATCTGTGTAACTGTTCAGTACCCTCACAGTTACCAATCTGTTTTCTTTCGTTCTAAACCTGACCATGGATTACGAAGTAGGATTGTTGGAGTGCGCAGCACGGAACAATCCGCAGGCATCAAGGTCGGTGCAAAAGCTTCCACATTTGATTATAACAACTATTTTCCCTGCTGTACATGTTGGATTTCATCCAACTGTTGGATTTTATCCAACTGCGGATTTCATCCAACTGTGGATTTCAAGATACCAGCATTATTTCTTCGACTGTCACAAAGACATAGCCTTGGCTTTGCAGCTCATCCACAATAAAAAGTGCCGCCTCAATACTGGAAGCATATTCATCATGCAGCAGGATAATCGCATTTTCCCGCGCTTTGGACAAGATTCGCTTTTCAACATTGGTGCTGCTTTGACTGCACCAGTCCAGGGGATCGATCGTCCACAGCACCGGGAACATATTCAGCTCCTGTTCGAAGCCTTTGTCCCAGCTTCCATAGGGCGGACGGACAAAAATGGTTTCCGCTCCTGTTATCTCCTTCAATATCTCATTCGTGGAGATCAGCTCCTGTCGAAAGGCTTCCCGGTTATTGCTTGTCAGCTGAATATGACTATAGGTGTGGTTGCCGATCAGATGTCCCTCCTTCTGCATACGCAAAATCAGCTCCGGATATTTTTCTGCATTCTCCCCTGTAACAAAAAAACTGGCTTTTGCGCCTCGCTCTGCCAGGCCGTCCAAAAGTATTTTCGTATAGACCGGATGCGGGCCGTCATCTGCTGGTGTCAAGTAAGGACCAAATTTTTTTGAAAAATTTTGATTTTTGGGTTGACAAACTACAACATGAGCATTTCATAAATCATTGTTTGTATATAATACTTTTTATTTAAAATACCTAGCTGCTTCATGCTAAAATTATAGTTTGTTTTACACCTTGCCTGTAACATTGTCACAATCATCCATAATTGCTCTTAATATTTTGGCTTTAGATAAATTATGATACTTTTTATAAACATCTATGTTAATAGTATCAGCAACAAACCTTTGATAAGTATAGTTTGTAAAGTCTAATACATAACCCGTTTCCATATCGAATAATCTCTCAAAGTAATCTTTCTCTATATATGTCATCTGTGCCATAGATTAATATCTCCGTTGTCAGAAAAATATAAATTTATTATACAATATTTTCCTACTATTGACATCTAAAATATTAACTATGGCATTTTTAGATGAAAAAAGAAGAAGCCCTTTTGTCACTTTAGACTTCTTCTTTTTAAACTTACAATAGTTCTTCAAATTCCTCCCGATACTTCCAGACAATCTCTATCCGCTTATCTTCATATACTATGATTTTCTCCACCATCTCCCTCATAAACTCTTCTGTCAATGTTTCGCTCGTTCCATACCTTTTCACAAGATCTGCAACACATCGATAGTTTTTTTCCCTTTTCTCCTGCATATCAATCTGTTCAGAGACTTTCTCTATTTCTCTCCGTACTACTTCCTCCTGCCTGCTTAACTGTTCCTTTTCTTTTAAGAATACATCCTGCTTTACCATACCAGAACGGAACCGTTCGTACAGCTTGATTTTTTCAGCAGGAAAACGCTCTAAGCTCTGTTTCAGTCTATTTTCCTGCTGTTTCGACTTCTCCTGCTGTTTTTCAAAGAGCTCGGAAACAGGGATTGTCGCAAACAATCTACAATGTTCCTGCCAGATAGTCCTTATCGTCTGCTCAATCTGTTCTTTTTCCATACGAATCTCATTGCACTTTGCATTGTCCAGCAAATTTCTGCGTTTACACAGATAATAAGGTATCTTTGTTTTCCGCAGTTCTAACCGATTTCCACAGCATCCGCAAAAGACAATTCCTCGGCGGACAGCAGAACGGTCATAAACCGCTATTTTCCCTTTTCTGATACTGTCATTCGCCTTTTTGAAAAGTTCCCGACTGACAATCGCCTCGTGATGATCCGGTATCACAAGCCATTTTTCTTCCGGCTGTCTTACCTTCTGTTTACAGCCAATTTGGGTACGGATCGCCTTTCGATACACCATATCTCCCTGATATACCCGGTTATGGATAATAGAATGTATCTTGTTACGATTCCATATATCTGCTTTATAATGCCGGTTAAGCTGCTCTCCCTTTGCCTGCTTATAAGTCAGCCTGGTCGGCACTCCCTCTGCATTTAGTTCGATTGCCAAAGTTTTTGCATCTTTTCCATCCGCCAACTCCTGAAAAATACGCCGTATAGTAACTGCTGCACCCTCGTCAACTTCCATTCTTTTACCATCTGATGACTTTTGGTAGCCATACACCATGCAACCTGCGTAATATTCACCCCTTTTCATGCAGGTTGTAACTCCGCTTTTTACCTTTTCAGACAAATCTCTGCTATACATCTCATAGATAAAATTCTTAAAAGCGACATCCATTCCACCCGTCTGTCCGAAAAAATTTTTACTGTCAAACCCATCATTGATGCCGATAAAACGAACACCCAAAAACGGGAAAATCTGTTCCAAATAATCTCCAACTTCCAGATAATTTCGTCCAAAACGTGACAAATCCTTTACGATAATGCAATCTATTTCTCCCTGCCTGCATGACCGGAGCAGCTCCTTTATCGCCGGTCTGTCAAAATTAGTGCCGGAATATCCGTCATCCACAAATTCCTTGATTTCTGCTCCCTGAAATTCTTCTCCTTGCTCTATAAAGGTATCTATGAAATTTCTCTGGTTACTGATACTTACACTCTCTGCCTTTTCTTCAGAATTGCATAAATCTAAATCTTCCATGGAAAGCCGGATATATTTTGCAACCATATATTTCTTCATCCTTGCTCCCGTCTGTCCGCTACAGCGGACACTCAAATCAGAGAGATTAAAATTCTCTTTCAATTTGCTCCCTCCTGCTCCATATCAGCTCTCTTTTCCAGTAAACTCCGATATTCATCCTCGAATCGAAATATAATATGAATACGCCCCTTTGCAAATACTTCTATTCGTTCTATTAGGGCATCCACCATATCTTTTGTAACCACCATCTGCCCGAAATACTTTTCTGCGGCGTGAGATAGTTCCAGATCCTCTCCATAAGTCTCCTGCATTTTATTCAAAAGCAGTTCTTTCTCTTTACGAGCCACCTCAAGTTCTGCAAGTGCAGCTTGATATTTATTTTTCAACATGAAATATTCCTGAACCGTAAGTAATTTATCTTTATAGTCAAGATAGGTGCTGCTTAATTTCTGCTGATACTGTGCCTCTTTTTGTCTTAAGTCTCTTGTCTCACTTTCAAGCACCATTCGCCTCTTTCCGATTTCAGCACTTCCATTTCTTGACCGAATTTCTTCTCTGCCTTCTAAGAATATTTTCAGATGTATCTGAACCGCTTCTAATACTGCTTTTTCCAGTTTTCTTGCACTGATATGCTTTTTAACGCATCCCATTGCTCCATTTTCTCTGTAATTGGGGCAATAGTAGCTCATAGAATTGTAATTACCAACAGCACCTCCCATCGTGATGCCACAATCCCCACAAAATATTTTGCCTTTAAACAAATTGTCACGTTTCGGATTTTCTTTTGCTTTTTCCAGATTATCTTTATGCTCCTGCGCTTTCTTTTCATTAACCGCTTGTACTGCTTCAAAGAGTTCTTTGGATACAATAGGCTCATGGGTTCCCGGAACAATCACCCATTCCGCCCTTGGAACATAATGTCTCTTTTCTCCCTTGTGCATAGCTGAATGTGTCTTGCCTCTTACCATGTTTCCCAAGTACACTTCATCACGAAGCATATCCTCTATGGCATAGATTTTCCAAAGAACATTACTCCCCTTCTCGTTCCTTACAATCCCTTTTTCATAGCGGTATGCACTGGGTGACTTTATTCCTTTTTCGTTCAAAATCTTTACAATACTGCAATATCCATAGCCCTCAGATCTCAGTCTAAAGATATAACGCACCACCTCGGCGGCTTCCTCATCCACTTCATATTTACCCTTAACTGTACTTGATTTCTTATAACCGTATGGAGCAACTCCACCGCCATATCTTCCTTCTCTTTTCTGAATTTCTATGGCAGAGCCTACTTTTCTGGAAATGTCCTTTGCATACACCTCATTGATAATATTTTTCAGCGGAATTTCTATCCCATTCGCTACTCCTCTGACATCTTCAGAAGAAATTACGGCAAAAGTATCAAAGTGGTCTGTAACAGAAATGAACCGAATGTTTAAGAAAGGGAATATTTTTTCCAAATAATTTCCTGCTTCTAAGTAACTACGTCCAAAACGAGAAAGATCTTTTACGATAATGCAGTTAATCTTACCTCGTTTCGCATCTTCCATCATTTTCTGAAAAGCAGGGCGTTCAAAATTTGTTCCACTAAATCCATTGTCGATATAAATATCAACCACTTTCATATCCGGCTTGTCTTTTACAAAATCTTCCAAAAGCGCCTTTTGATTTTCCACTGTATTTTGATTATTTTTTCCGCTATCTTCTTTAGACAGCCGAATGTAAAGTGCAACGGAAAAATCATGTGTTTTAACTTTTGGGGTCTGTTCCGATAATTTGTTCTCACTCATCTTATCTCTCGGAACCGGATGATTTCTGACCTTTCGTGCCATCAGATCACCTCCCCAAGTGCTACATCATTCCTTATCTCTTCTACTAACCTGGCTAATTGCTTGATTTCATCCTGATAGCGGAACATAATCTCTATCCGATGATCTTCATACACATATATCTGACTGATAAACCGAACGAATAAGGAACGCTTTAACTCTATATCTTTGCTTGTCAAAAATTTCTCCATGAAACTTTCTTTTTCATATCTGCCATCTAATAGCATTCTTTTTTTCTTGCTCAATTCCGTAGCAGCCTTCTTAGTATCCTCTATTCTGTTATCTAATTCCTTCTTAAACAGCAGATACTCGTCCTGAGTAATTAGTTCATTTTTATAGTCCTCATAACATTCCAATTTTAAGCGATTATACTTTTCAATATCTCCCTTTATTTTTTCAGATTGCAGTACCATCATTTTTATCTTGTCTGAATTATAAGATGTTTTCCGTATGTACAGGATACTCTCCTGTAAATCAGCCAAATGCTTCAAATGAAGCTGCAATGTTTTTGTTACGGCAAGATTTAAGGCATTTTCACTGATTCTATGACTGCTACATGTATCTTTGTTCTTCTTATTTCCAGAGCAGACATAATATACATATTCAAAAGAACCGCTATATGCCTTCTTTCTTACCATACTGCATCCACAATCCGCACAAACCAGATAACCAGAATATATGGAGACCGCTCTTTTTCCTGCTGTTACCCTTGTATCTTTCTGTATAATATCTGAAATGATTTCAAAATCAGCTCTGTTTATGATTGCCTCATGTGCATTTTCAATCCGGATCCATTCTTCCCGTGGCTTCTTTTCCCGCACTTTGACTTTATAATTAGGGGTACTCTCCTTTCCCTGTATCAGAGTTCCCACATAGATCTCATTTGTCAAAACACGCATAACTGCCATTGCGGTCCACTTCGCCTTACTGTGTGTCTGGAACACCGTCTTATACCCGCTCCCCTGCTCTTTCTTGTATTCTGCCGGAGAAAGAATCCCTAGACTATTCAATTCATCCGCAATCGCCTGCTGGCTCATTCCGTCCATCTTCATACCAAATATCTCTTTTACAATTTCTGCTGCATAAGGATCAACAATCAGTTTATTTTTATCTTTCCCTCGCATATATCCGTAGACCGCAAAGGCACCAATAAATTCTCCACGTTTCCTCTTTACTTCTAAATGGCTTCTGATTTTAATTGAAATATCCCTGCAATACGCATCATTGATTAAATTCTTAAAAGGAATAATGATATTATTGGATGCCGCTGTATCATCAGCACTGTCAAAATTATCATTAATTGCGATAAAACGTACACCCAGTAAAGGAAAAAGTCTCTCAATATACTTTCCAACTTCGATATAGTTTCTTCCTAGTCGTGACAGGTCTTTTACAATGACGCAATCTATCTTCTTGTTTTTGATATCCTGCAGCATTCTTTGAAAATCAGGTCTGTCAAAATTCACGCCACTATAACCATCATCAACATAGAAATCGACAATCTTAATCTCCGGTTTACTATGTATATAATCTTCAATATATTCTTTTTGATTTTCAATACTGTTGCTTTGCAGCGTTTCACTCCCGGCAACATCCCCATCCTCTTTGGATAAACGCAGATAACCTCCGCATAGATATGTTTTAGATAAGTTGTTTGATAGCATAAAAAACACTCCTTATTCATATTAGCCAGAACAATCTGCTATAAAAATAAGAAGTGGTTTCTATTCATTTAGTCCTATGCATATATTAGCACAGAACTTTCCTTTTTTCCAGACCTTTATAGCAATTTTCATTCTATATTCCATCTGCCAACTCCCGTAATCTTTGTTTCAGGCTGACTCCTTCTGTAAAAGAAGATTTTACTATTACATCTCCTACCATAAAGCAATACGGATTTTTAACATTTCTTAAAAAAGTTCTCATCTGCATTTCTTTATCCACATCGTCTGAATCATCTTCCGGGATTCTTGTTACATCTATGAGTCCATCTCGATTAATTGTTCGTATATCAACCGACTTCAGTTTTTCCCATTCTTCCATTTTTTCTCTCCACGAAGTAGCAAGCTGGCTTATCTCACTATATGACAGCCAGCTTGTTCGATATTCCTCTATAATCTTTTCATTTCTTCTATTGCTCTCATACATTCCTCAGCCCTGACAACTGCAATACAGGCTGCTAGAGCCATAAGAAGCAGAGCACCCGTTATAATGCTTACGACGATTCCTATGATTTTCATTCTTCTTCCCACTCCTTATCCATAAAATAACTGTCTGCTTTCTTCCTTATAATAAAGTCTGCCACATCCATGAGCCTGTCCGTGACCGGCATGGTCGGCAGGGTATTCAGAATTTCCGCCCGGTATCTGCCACGCAGGGATGCTCTGCTGTCTAAGATGGAAAATACCGCCGTGTCCTTTTCCCGGCGGATGCCGCGCCCGAACCACTGCCTTAGCTTAATCAGCATTTCCGGGATAATGATGTCCCTGCGGTATAAATCAAAGTCCTCATATTGGTTTCTCTGGTATTCCATGACCGGATCAGGCACAGGAAACGGCAGTTTTACCACGATCAGGCTGGAAAGGATATCCCCTGCAAGGTCAATTCCCTCTCCGGCACTGTCACTGGCAAACAACACTCCGTTTCCGCTCCTGCGGAAGCTACTTATCACATCCAATCTGCCTCTGCCCATAAGAAACAGCGGATAATCGGAAAGCTGCTCCTTCAGACCATAGAACACCCTTTCCATGAGCCAATAGGATGTAAAAAGGATCAGGGTATGTCCATGAGTGGCAGACACTATCTGCACTATTTCCTCCATGATCGCCTGTATGTATCTGTCATCCCGGATATTCGGAAACGGCATACGCTCTGGTATATAGAGCAGACCGTTACTCTGAAAATCAAAGGGTGAGGGCTTGCTGGTTTCCATGATTCTTGATAAAGCTGCAAAGGAAAGTCCTGTCATTCTCTTGAAGTGACTGAAATCACCCCGGACTGACATTGTGCCGGATGTGATAATAACCGGTATCGGTCTGCTCCAGATATCATGGAATAAAATCTGTTCCAGTTCCATTGGAACCGCACACAGGGCAAGCCTGCCGTTCTCTCTCTTTTCCATCCAGCAGATTGAATTTCCGCTGTTTAGAAATACGGTCAGCTTGTCCGTCAGCTCCTGGCAACGCTTTTTCAGACCTTGCAACCGCATTTTCTGTCCGCTGTTTTCCTGATAGGATAAGGGAAGCTGCTCTAAAGCCTTTGCCATGTGCCTTATGTAAATTTTTTCCATGGAACCTATCACTATTTCAATCCTGCTTCCCTCTCTGGTATGATTTCCCGCTAAATCTCCCGCCAGTCTGTCAAATATCTGTCTGTTATATTCCGCAAGCTGACTCCGCAATACAGTAAGTTCATCCATGCCTGTGGTTCTTCTGTTCACTCCACTCAAACCCACGATAAATTCCGCATCCTGCTCGTCCCAGACTGTGCTGTACATCTGTCTTGCGGCATCTATCAGCTTGTGGGACTCATCAAACACCATTGCCCCATATCCCGGAAAAAGAGGTTTTCTGCCCTGCTTCTGTCCAATCAGATCGGCAAGTATATAATTATGGTTCGTAATCTGAAAATCAAAATTATCCGTCATGCACTTTTTCTTAAAATTCATAAATCTGCATAAAAGCGAATAAGGACATGACTTATTGCAGCGAAACACGTTGATTCTGCCTTTTACATAGGGTGTCAGCACGGTATCATCCAGATCAATCCTGTCAAATTCCTGCTCCCCAAGCCTTGCCAGTTCCAGTATCAGATCAGCATCCGCTTCTCTCTGCAATTTTTTTATGGATGTCTCATATATCTTCAATCTGGAGTCACAGACATAATGCCGTTTTCCTTTCCGCACCACAAAAGATAATGGTTTGTCAATTACATGGTGTTCTAAAAGGATCCCGGATATCTGCGGTATGTATTCCTCTGTCAATGCTTTCTGCAAAGCTATGGTGGATGTTGATATGACTGCCGGAGCCTTCCTGTTTGAATAAATGTTATGTACCGTCAGTGCAAGGATATATGCGTGAGTTTTTCCTGTCCCCACTTCCGCCTCACATAAAGCCAGCTTATTTTCCTGCAATGCCCGGAGCATTTCAAGAGAAAGTTCTTTCTGTTTTACCCTCAGATTCATTCCGTGTTTCGGTAAAATCTCATCAAATAAATAAATCAATAATTCTTCTGCACTCTTTGCCATCGTTACGCCTCCTAAAATTTCTTAGTGCCATAAAACAGCACAGGAATAGGCTGGAAGGTATTGGTTTGGCTTTTTACTAACAAAAATGAACTTCCATCCAGCCCATGATTTCTACTGCTTTATAAAAAGTGCATCAGCCATCCTGCCGGTAAGCAGGCATCATAAAAGCCGCCCACATTCTTTCTCAAACGTGAGTGTGCATTTTCCCGTCACTTATGCGGGCCACTGGCGTGGAAGTATCATTATCTCCGACCGGTATCATCGCATCCTGCCCCACCACGGGCAGTAAAGCCGCAGATATTTCTCGCTTGGAATAATCCGCATGGCGTACCCTGACTTGTGCTTTCCGGCTCTCCGGCCGGTCGGATGTGTGCCTGATACACAGATATGAAGTTGTCAAAGTACAGTAAAAGGGGAATATTTTTAAACAAAAGAAAACCCCTTCACCTAATTCGCCGCTAGGTAAAGGGGTCTGCCGAAAAAAATTTATTTTTTACAATAATTTTCTCAGTTTCTCTAATATCTTATATTTTCTTGACTGTAAGGTTGTTCTGGCTATTCCTAATTTCTTCGCCAGTTCCACCTCACTGATTTCCTGATAGAACAGAGCATGAATGATAGCTGTCTCCTCGTCTGTAAGTGTATGTAAGGCTTCGTTCAGTTTCTCCAGCATGACCGTCCGAACTGCCACATCCTCTACATCCTCCGCTTCCTCTGCAAACTGCTTTTCTGCCTCCAAAAGCCGCTCGTAGGAATCTTCCCTGCTGGGAATGACAATCATCTCTCCAGTTTCCTTATCCACCTTTGTATGTTCCTGCTTCAAATCATGGGTAAAGTATTTCTCCTTACGCTGCCCTTTGTAATAAGCCTCGTAAAGCTTCTTACTGACCTCAAAGATTTGTCCGTTCAGTCCAATATAATATTTTTCTCTTTCTGCCATCTGTGGCTGTCTCCTTTCCGATTTTTGAAATATTCAAAATCGGAAAGGGGCGGTCCCCGGATATAGCAGGCAAACTTCTTAAACTTCAAGAATTCTGCATATTAAAAAAACCGAACAGTAAAAAAACTGTCCGGCTATCGTATTTCTATAAGTAAAAAAACCGTTCATGCTTTCTCCTTTCAGCCTGAACGGTTTTCAATATTATTTTTAATTTAATTCTCTTCTATTGCTTGTGTTCTTTCCAGTAACTTTGAAACTGCTACTAAAATATTCGTACAGGCTAATAAAAACAATTTTGAAGAAGAACCTAATGTTGTAAATACAATACCTATAATCAGAATTATTAAAATAATCATGCAAATCTTAGGATAAAAGTGCCTTCCCTCTGCATCCTTCAACTTTTCTCTTTTTGCCTCAAGAAATACCATTATTATGGAGATACTTAAAATAAACCATGAAATATAATAATAAGGTTCAAAGGAACTTAATCCTAATACAGCGACTAATGTTACACAAGAACATATGTAACAGGCTCTATAGCTTTTCATATGAAAGCCACCCAAATAAGACCTTAACGGAATAAATATTGCAAAGAAAATAATTCCTTCAGCAATCTTTCTCCATATACAGCATATGACAATGCTTGTGATAAATGAAAGACCTATTTCCAGTGTCATCTGCATTCCATATTGGTATATATTATACATTGATTCTTCTATACACTGTTTTTTTAGTAAAAGGTCTGCTATTCTAATTGATAACTTTTCCATTTTATACCTCGAAATTTAGCAAACTACAATTAATTTATAATAGCTTTTATATAAAAATTGTACCATGTAGAAATTAGGAGCTATCGTGTAAGTTTTCCGGCGGATACAGCAGCACCGTTGCCTTAAATATCCCTTCCCCATAGTCCGTCAGCAGTTCCCCGTTATATTTGTCCACGCTACGTTGTACGGATGACA
>ERZ827450.155-NODE-155-length-91395-cov-26.418185_pt1 | contig 91395 bp, 127 predicted proteins | sample MGYA00519773_ERZ827450 | MGnify/ENA primary metagenome ERZ827450 (study PRJEB31778, sample SAMEA3449306) | human gut metagenome | biome: human gut; feature: human-associated habitat; material: faeces | place: United Kingdom | collected 2010/2012 ...
AGCAGATGGCGCAGTTGAATCTGGAAATAGTATGGGACTTGTTTTCATGACGAAATCGGGTAGGAGGGGGTGACTAACCCCCGTCCTCCCACACCACCGCTCATGCGGTCCCGCAAGCGGCGGTTCAGTTACTGGCACGAGGCAACATGTTTGGTCGGAAATCGGGACACTCAGCGATTCTGCCATACCTTCGGTCACTCACCTATCCTCTGGCAGACATCCTCTTTCGAGCAACTGCTTTCTACGCATCCGATTCCTTACATGCTGTATTTCCAGCAACTGCCGAGCCCTTTCCTCTGTCGGCTTTCACCGACTTCTCAGGTACTATGGCCCAGACTGTCTTCTGTGGGTTCAGCCATGCCTTGCAACATGGGTTACACCTTGCGATGCGTATCCCACAGACCTCCCCGGATAAGGTGCAATAGCCTTCATTCCATGTAGCCGCCGCATTTACGTGACAGAGTCCGGGTAGTATGGGACTTCGACTTGTGTGGCAGCCTTGTCCGCTCTGCCCCGCCTTATATACGGTTTCTCTTCGTCGGCTCGGAACTTTGCCTGCGGCTTCCTTCAGATTCCACCTCTCGGTGGACACCCTTGCCGTTCGGCTAACACTTCCTACTACCAAGCGTGTAGTGGACTTTCACCACCAAGCTATTGCCCATGCCGGGCGTACCGCAATACGGGGCAGCAAGCTATTCTTTCGCTTGCTGCCCCTTTGCTGTTATGCCTTTGCTGTTATGCCTTTGCGCTATGCTCTTCCTTTTTTCCACGGAAACAGCGAATCCCTGTAAACACAATCACCGCAACCGCCACGAAATCCACCACATAAATCGTGATTTTCCACCATGCAGGGCGATAGTATGCCACGCTGATGTTCATGGCATTCGAGTTGACCACCGTGTAGAGAATGTTCTTCACGCATTGGCGAAGGATCTGCATGTCCACCGGGTCGGATGCGTCGCACCAGTTCGGCTGAATAACGTCCGGCAGCGTCATGTCATTGCCCAAATTCAAGTCACCGCCTGCATATGCCATTTGCCGCAAATTCATGTAGGAGGTCGTATTGAAATCGGTGATGACCATGCCTTGGAAGCCCCATTCGTTCCGCAGGATTTGAGTCAGCAGCCGATAATCGCCGCCTGTCCAGCGCGTACCGATGCGGTTGAAGGAGCTCATCACTGCTGTGGTATGCCCTTCCTTGACCGCGATTTCAAACGGGCGCAGGTACAATTCGCGCATTGCTTGTTCCGTCACCCAAGTGCCCGAACCGTTGGAGGAGCGATGCGTTTCCTGTTCGTTGAGCGCAAAGTGCTTCACGAAGCAGTAAACGCCCTTGCTGGCGCATCCGCGGATTTCCGCCGCCGCCATTTTGCCGTTGAACAGTCCGTCTTCGGAAAAATACTCGAAATCGCGACCGCCGAAGGGGCTTCTGTGGATATTGACGCCGGGCGCATACCAGCCGGAATACGGCAGATTGTTGCCCTTTCCATCCGCGCCAATCAATCCTTCCGCGCCTATCATTTCGCCGATGTCTTCCATCAGCTCCTGATTCCATGTCGAAGCCATGACGACTTCCGCACAGTAATAGCAGCACTTCCAGTAGATGCCGCTTCGATCCATGAAGTTCGTGAAGCCAGTCGGGCCATCTGTGTCGTTCGTGGCAGGCTTGCCAATGATGGGCAGTTCATTCGTTTTGAATGCGCCCATGTTGCACATTTTCACCATGTCCTCGACAGACAGCTTGTCCAGAATCGCATCCCAGCGCGGCTCATCATACGACACTCGCTGATTCTGCCCATTTTCATCCGTCAGCAGGTCGCGAAGCACCAGTGAAATGTCCGTCTGACTTGTTGCGGGAAGCCCCAAGTCAAAGAGCGCATCCGCCTCTTCATTGTTGTGGTCGCGGTTTTGAAGCGCTTCGAGATATTCTTCATCCACCGTTCGGTCATCCACAGAGGGCGCTTCCAGCATCGTGCCTTCCCAATCTTCGCGGGAAAGCAGCGTCTGGAGATGGTAATCAGAGCTGTCCAGTTCCAAGTCCGTGTAACGGTTTTCTATGGTATTGCCTGTTACCGGGTCTTCGCTAATGATAATGTCGTCTTCCACCGTGAACGGCACTTCAAATACGCGGTCATGCGCATTCTTGCTGACGTACAGTGCGTAGTCACCCGCATCCAGTTCAAAGCAGTTATCCCAGTTTTCGTTCTTGTCCGTATAGTCGTAGGATGCCAGATAGTACGGGTCGCAGGTCAGCGTCAGCGTGCATTCCTCGCCGGGTAAAAGCAGCGGCGTCTTGGCAAAGTCCAGCAGAACAACTTCGGACTTCTCCACGCTGCCGGGCGTATACGGCGCATGACCGTAGAGCTGCACAACGTCCTTGCCAGCGACGCTGCCCGTGTTCTTTACGCGCACAGTCACTTCCATCTTGTCGCTGACATCGCTGAGGACGAAGTTTTCCGGCGCACTTTCCAGTGTCCAGTCAAACGTCGTATAGCTCAGACCATAGCCAAACGGATACACCACTTCCTGCGCATACCATTCCGGGTCATCCGCGCCGCGCGTCTCGTAATAGCGATAGCCGACGTAAATGTTCTCCTCATAGTCCACAAAGTAGTAGTTTTCGTTTTCCAGCCCAAGATACCGGTCGCCGCTGTCCTTGCCGGTAATCAGGTTATCGCCAAAGTTCTGCCACACCGGGCTGTTCTTGAAATTCACCGCATAGGTATCAACCGTGCGCCCGGACGGATTCACTTCGCCGTCCAGGATGCGTCCCAGCGCATTCACGCCGGATGCACCGGGGAAGCCCATCCAGATAGCTGCGTCGATTTTGTCCTGATAGGCATAATAATCCGGATGCGTCAAAAATGCCAGTTCCATCGGCGAACCACTGTTAATCAGCACAACAACCTTCTTGAATCCTGCCTCGCAGACCGCCGCCAGCAAGTCCGTTTCGTTCTGATCAAGCTGCAGGTAGTGGTCGCTGTCCTGCCGCGCCCCTTCCACATCCTTCATTGAACGCGGCAGGTCAAAACCTTCGCCGCCGATGCGGGTCAGCACAACCAGCGCCGCGTCATTGTAATCCTTGTAGGTATCCGTGATTTCCTTCGTATACAAGCGCTGCGGCGTTTCCCCAATGGAGTAAAACACGGTATTCCCGTCATCCAAGTTGGTGGAATTTTCTGAGCGGCGTGCGCCGGAGCGCTTATCATCCTCATAGAAGGGCTTCATCGCCGGATTGACCGCAAAGCCCGCATTCTGCAAGCTGGTATAGAGGTCGATGGCTGCGGACTTATCGCCGCCGGACGACCCCGAACCGCCATAAGCAAGGTTCACACTGTTCTTGCCAAACACAGTGATGCGGCTGCCTGATGCCAGCGGCAGCGCATTTCCCTCGTTCTTGAGCAGCACAAAGCCTTCTTCGCAGATGCGCTCGTTGAGTTTGTTCGCCGCCTGATAGACTCCGTCCTTGTTCGTGTATTCGGTGGTATACAGTGGTGTCACGCCCTCGGCATAAACCGCCACGTCGCGTCCCAGCAGAGAGGCCAGCACATCCTGCATGACAAACTGCGTCAGCACCGTCGCGACGGTCAGCAAAATCAGCACCAGTGCGCTGACAATTGCCCATACGCGAATCAGCTTTTTCTTCGTTTTCTGCGCCATGTTCTCCTCCGCGAAATCAGTACATCATTGGCAGATTGTAGTTTGCATCCCACGTTACAACCGCCGTCGTCGTCAGCTTGATGCAGTCCACCATCGGCGCTGTGCCTTGATACGTTCCCATGCCTTCACCCATCGGGTTCACGCTGTTATTCGTCACAAGGCGAATCGTGTTTGCGCCGACCTGCAAAGCGACGTTCTGAATAACAATGCAGTCTGCAAATTTTGCTCCTTTTTCCAGTGCAATCGCATCAAACATCACCGGCTGACCGTTGACTTCAATCGTGTAGTTATCGGGCGAGAGGCTGATGTTGTCCATTTCCGCCGCAACCCGCAGCGTCAGCACTGCATCCGACACCGCTTCGCTGCTCGCCAGATAGAAATCCAACGACAGCCCTTTTTTATACAGGTACGAGACATACTTGCCATTGCTGGCGTCCAGATTCGTCGCATCGTTGACTATCATGGATGCGCCGGATGCAGAACCGGACATGCCCGGCCCTTCCTTGCCCAGCAAGCTGGTCTGTTCGGCTTCAAACGTATACGTCTCTGCACCCATTTTGAGCGATTTCCATCCCGCATAGATGGTCGTTTCGCCTTCAATCGCGTTTTCCTGCACATACGGCACGGTGCAGGCTGCATCGGCATACCATCCGATAAATTCAAATTCGTCGCGTACCAGCGCTAAGGACAGCATCCGTGCCGTTTCACCGGATTTTACCTGCTGCACATAACCGTCCGGCAGTACGCCGTAATAGTTCAAGCTGTACGTCACAGGATAATACACGGCATCATCCGCCAGCCAGTTCGCATAGAGTGTCATGGGCTGTTCAACCACCTGCGCAAAATCATACAGTACCGTGCAGGCAGCATCGGTATACCACGCATCGAAGGTATAACCATCACGCACGGGTATTTCTGGCGCTTCTACGCCCTTGCCCTGACGTGCCGCTTCTTTTTGCGCTTCTGGTGCACCGTCGTAATTCAGCTGAACGTCACTTCCGCGCCTTTTTCTGCCACATTGATATAAAAGGTCACGTTTTTGCCGCCGTAAGTCACTTTCACTGCCTTGCGGCCGGGTGTGCTTGTCTTGACATTAGGCAGCTTCACATCTTCATCCGTCATCGGAATTTCAGCAGTGGTTTTGTCGCGGTATGTCACCAGCAGCACGCCGCCCTCTGCGGAAAATTCTTCCCCAACCCAGTAATCCATCTTCGTCGGTTCCTGCGCAACAGCAATCTTGCCAACTTTTTCCTCAGCCAGCACGCTCTGCCCCATCAAGCATAAGCAAATCATCAACAGCATCGCTGTAATTCGCTTCATAAACTTTGCTCCTTCCCTTTCATCAGAAAATCAAGGACGGATTCGCTTGTCCGCCAGCGCGAATCCGTCCAGTAAACGAGTTATGCCATATTACTTGACGTGAATCGTCAGCGTCAGCTGCACATAGACCCAGCCTTCGACCGTCGCCGTCGCCGTGACAGTGTAGTCGCCAGCCTCGTTGAATGTGCCGGAAGCAACGCCATCCGCGCCAAGGTTCATGCCGGGAATCGCATCCGCATTCACAATCTTGATGTCGCTGACATCAGCATAGCGCGCCGTAAAGAGGGGCGTAATGATGTCCTTGCCGCCGAAGAAACCGCCGAGCTTGTCGCCCACTTTGTATTCCATCTCTTCCACGATATGATTCTCATAGCCATTGAGAATCGCATTGGAGTTGGCGTTGGAGTACAAAACGCGCTGCGCTGCCTTGCGGACAGCGAAATACTGCGTTGCAGAAGGAACCGTCTCGTAGGTGGACGCATCCTCCCCTGCACGGTGCGCTGCATCAGCTGCTTCTGCGCTGGCCGTATCGGCCGCCACCAGCACAGTGTTCAGCTCTGCGCTCCAAGTACCTTCGGTGCTGGAGCTGTTGCCGCCCTTGCCCTTGCCAATCAGCTTGTTCGGGCCGCCAAGGGGCAGTTCATTGCCCGCGCGAACCATCAGGTTCGTATAGCGATATTCCGGATAGTCCATGTAGTCCGTCACGTTATGGCCGCAGAAGCCCCATTCGCCGCGGGTCAGCAGTTCCAGCAGCGCGTAGTTCGTCGAACAGGTGGACAAGCCAATACGGTTAAACGCCGTCATGAATGCGGAGTTGTTGCCTTCCTTGACCGCCAGTTCATAGGGCTTGGCATAGATTTCGCGGATGGCCTGTTCGTTCGCCCATGTAATCACGCCGCCGTTCGTATTGCGGTTCGTTTCCTGATTGTTCATCATGTAGTGCTTCGTGTAGGTCACAAGGCCCTTTTCGGTCGCAGCACTGCTCAGCGCCGCCGCGAGTTTGCCGGCCAGCAGCGGATCTTCGGAGAGATACTCGAAGTTGCGGCCGCCGAACGCAGAACGATGAATGTTCAGGGAGAAGCCATAGAGACCATTGATATTGAACAGCAGCGCTTCGTTGCCCGTCATGATGCCAATGTCATACAGCAGCTCCGTGTTCCATGTGCAGCCCCATACAGCCGGCGTAACCCAGTTCGTACCCATCTGATTTTCGGGTGCCTGTGCGCCGCCGAACATCGCGCCATTCCAGAAGGGATGTGCCGCCGCGTCATACGCACCGTTCTGCTTCTTGCCGATAGCTTCTACCGCAGGCTGCCCGAATCCGCCGTAGGAGACGATGGTCGCCATTTCGTCCCACGTCAGCTGATTCATGTACTCGTCCCACTTCTTCGTGCCTTCATCGTCAGAGGCAACTGCCACGCCATCCACCACGCTCGGCTCGGTGTACGGCACGCCAGCCAAATCCGCCAGCTGAATCGCCGTTTTGCCGTTTTCATCGCGTGTACCAGCATTCTGCGTCCAAGTCGCAGGCACCTGCGAAACGTACCACGGCGAATCCTCCGTGTCATTCAGGCTGAAATATTCCTTCTGGGCATCCAGTTCATCAATAACTGCCTGATCCCAAGTGCGGTCTTCCTTCGTTGCGGCAGCCGGAACTTCCAGTCCGTCCGCACGGGACATCTGATTGTTTTCCAGCGTTTCATTGACAGAGTTGTAGGCTTCCAGTCCTTCATCGCCGGAGAAGAGCGGCTTGATTTCCGCACCCGTGGTGTAGTCAGTCACGCACTGCAAGCCCGTTTCAACCGTGCGGGTAATCGACGCGATTTCTTCGTGCGCGTTGCGGCGGATGGACAGCACATAGTCGCCAGCTTCAAGTTCGTAGCCGCGGAACTCGTTGTCGTTGACGTCGTTCCAGTCAAACGAAGCCATATCCTGTGCCACGAACTGCAGCGTCACCACTTCGCTCTCGCCGGGCTGAAGCTCCTTCGTCTTGCCGAACGCTGCCAGATTGACATACGCCTTTTCAATTCCGCCCTCGGTGTACGGCGCGGTGTAGTACAGCTGCACAACGTCCTTGCCTGCCACATCGCCCGTGTTCGTCACACGAACCTTCACCGTGATGGTTTCATTCGCCGCATGAATCACACCAGTCGGCGCAATGTCCTCCTCGATTTCCTGCGTAAAGGTGGTGTAGCTCAGACCATAGCCGAACGGATACACGACGTTCTCGTCATACCATGCTTCGCCGGCATCGTGTCCCTTCGTCTCATAATAACGGTAGCCGACATAAATGCCTTCGCGGTATTCCACGGAGTGATAATCCGTCATCGTATCGCCGACATAGACGTTGTTGTTCATGCGCTCGCCGTTTTCAAAATTCTGCCCATTCGAGCCGAAATTCGTGAACGTCGGATCTTTGGTGAAATCGACCGCGTAAGTATCTGCAGTGCGGCCGGACGGCGAAACCTTGCCAGAGAGGATGTTGCCGATTGCCGCCGCGCCGTCGTTGCCGGTATGACCCACCCAGAGAATCGCATCAACGCCGAGGTTGTCCTCCGTCTTCGACGCATTCACTTCCGCCAGCTCCATCGCATTGGAGGAGTTGACAATCAGGATGACTTTGGGAAAATTCGCCTTCACGTAACGAATCAGGTCTTTTTCCGTGTCTGTCAACTCCAGCATGTGCGCATTCGGGTCAGCATTCGCGTCCTGCGCATAGCCGTAAGTCACTTCATCCCTGCCCTCCGAGCCGGAACGGGAAACAACCACCAGCGCTGCATCGCTGTAAGTATCGTAAGTGTAGGCGATGGAATCCGAAATATCCGTCGGCTTCACTTCTGCCGACTTTGTGCTGTAAAAGGACAGCAGACGTTCGTTGACATCAAAGCCCGCCTGCTTCATGCCATCTTCCAGCGAGGTTTTCGGCACACCGTACTGCCCCGGACGGCCAGAGCCAGAGCCACCGCCGCCCATCATGATGTTGGCAGCACGGAAACCGAACATGGACACCTTCGTCGTCGCACTATCCAGCGGCAGCACACCGTCATTCTTGAGCAGCACAAAGCCTTCTTCACCCAACTGAATATTCAGCGCCTTTGCCGACGCGCGTTCCTGCGCCAAATTCGCGAAGTCAGCGTAGTACTTTCCCTGCGAAAGCACAAAACCCGTCTGCGCGCCCGTCACCGGCATCAGCGATTCTTCCACCGTGCCTTCCGCAAACGCCGCAGGAATCGACGTACACAGCAACGCCGTGCAGCTGAGAATCGACAGCCACTTGGAAACCGTTCTCTTCATGTTTCATTCCTCCTCCTTTTGATTGATTGCCTCTCCGCAATCATCGGATAGCTGTATCTTAGCATTTCCCTCCCGTTTTGTGCTGTTTTTCGCGTATCCTTGCATTTTCTCCCCATAAACTTGACTTTTGAGCAGGTGGTTGTTATAATCATCATGCATTGCACCGTTTTTTCGTGAAATAGTGCCAGATAGCCGTATCTGCACATCTACTGTGCGATGAGGGAGGCAGCCATGATTCGCATTGCTATTGTCGAGGATGATCAAAGTGCCGATGACCAGCTGACCGCCTGTCTGGAAAAGCTGTCGCTGCAAAGCAAGGAAGTATTTGATTTATCGCATTATCCCGATGCCCAGCAGTTTTTGTTCGCGTTTCATTCGCAGTTTGACTTGATTTTTATGGACATTGAAATGCCAAACATGGACGGCTTGTCCGCAGCGCGCAGAATGCGTGAAATCGACAGCAACGTCGCACTGGTCTTTGTCACGAACCTTGCGCGCTATGCTATTAACGGCTATGAAGTCAGTGCACTGGATTATATTCTGAAGCCTTTGGATTACGATGCGTTCTATTTGAAAATGCAGAAGGTTCTTCGCTACTGCCAGACACAGCAGCAGCGCCGTCAGCAGAACGTGGTGATTCCTACCGCGGACGGCAACATCCACTTGCCGCTCAGTGAGCTGCTCTATGTGGAGGTAGTGTCGCACACGCTGATTTACCACACACTTTCTCATGATTACGAAACGTACGGGACACTCAAAAACGTGGAGAAGAAATTGTCTCCGCACGGTTTTTTCCGCTGCAACAGCTGCTATTTGGTCAATCTGCAATACATTCGCCGCATTGATGGCTATACCGTCTATGTCGGCGAAACGCCGCTTGCAATTTCTCATCCCCGGCGCAAGGACTTTCTTGCCGCAATGACCCAATTCTGCGAACGGAGGGCAAATACTCAATGAATCTGACCAATATCTGGGGCTCTTTTAGTTATCTTTCTGCCCTCTTTGTCGCCGTTTATATTGTCGCGATGAAACTGCCCCGAAAAAAAATGTTTCCGCTTCGTCTGCTTTGCTGTACCGGCGTGGTCATCCTCTACAAATGCTGTTCTGATGCCTTTGTTTACGCCCTTCCGCCGGACGATACCGTGACTCTGCTTTTCCGTGTGCTGGATAGTTTTCTGCTGTATTGCCTATCGCTGCTGTCCATTGGCTTCTGCTTTGAATGCGATTTCTGGGCCATGCTGTTCTGTTCCACTGCCGGTTACTGTATGCAGCACATGAGTCAGCGAACGTATCTGCTATTAGTACGTTTCATCAGCGTTTCCATGCACCCACTTCTCAAAGCACTCATGCTGATTTGCATCACGGCGGGATATTATGTTATCCTCTATTTCACCATGATTCGAAAAGCTGACTACCGGGGAACGATGCTCAACAACCGCATTCAGATTGTTGTCAGCTGTATCGCCGTGCTGGTCACGATTTTCCTCAATTCCTTTGCGCATCGTGCAGCCATCGGTTTTCCGTCAGTACAGAGTTATATTATGGTATTTTCCTGCTTAACGGCACTGCTGTCCTTCTATGTGGAATTTGGCTGGCTTGCCGCACGAAAAGCAGAAATCGAAAAGAGCACCGTGCTGCAAATGGCGGAGGACGACAGCAAGCAATTTCAAATTGAGAAAGACATCATCGACCTCATTAACGTAAAATGCCATGACCTGAAGCATCAAATTTCCGCGCTGAACGGCGTGATTCCGCCCGATGAAGTCAAGGCGCTTCAAGAAACCGTCAACATCTACGATTCTATTTTCAAAACCGGCAATCATGCACTGGATATTGTGCTGACGAATCGCAGTCTCCTTTGCGAAAAGAAGGGTATCACGCTGACATGCAGCATCGACGGACAGCCGCTGCAGTTTCTCTCTGATGCAGAAATCTTCTCCCTATTCAGCAATTTGCTGGACAATGCCATCGAAGCTGTTGAGCAAATCAAAATTCCCAGCAAACGTCTCATCAGCCTTACTGGTCAAAGCACTTGCGGCACGTTTGTCATTCAGGAAGAGAACTATTTGCTTACTGCGCCGCAGTTTGAAAACAATCTGCCGCTGACCACCAAACAGGACAAGCGCTACCACGGTTTCGGCACAAAAAGCATCAGCATGATTTGCGAAAAACACCAAGGGCACTGCACCATGAACGTGATGAAGGATATTTTCGAGGTGCGGATTGTATTCCCGATGGTGGATGGTGAAGCGAAAAAAGTGTAAAGATGCATGGAAATCTGAACGCTATTATCCGCTCTTCTGTATTCAATTGGACACTGACTGCATCTTTCATGACGATATAACCGCAGCGTCCGCGCTGCATTCATTGGGATTGGGAAATGTGTTTCCAACAAGCTAATCGTCATTTTTAGCAAAATGACCCTGCTTGCTACTACTTCTTCCTCCACGGAGGCGGAAATTAGCAAGCAGGGTTTTTGTTTATCTAAATTTAGAATGCCTGTGAATGCAGCAGCTCTACGCATGGTAATGCTAATGAATTAGCGGTATAGCGCTCCCCCATTCCTTGCTGTTAGCAGTTTCAGAAAAAATTTTTCAATCCGCTTCAAATCGTGTCGCAAAGTGGTGTTTTTTCTACAGTTCGAGTGTGAAGGGGGTATATAAATTTCCCTTCACATGAACAGAAAGGAGGCTGTTGTCAAGAATGAACTGCTCTCGTCTACTGCTATGTTGCCGCCAAGCGCCCAACGATTCAGGATGAAGTGATTTCAAACTGCCTCCTCAAAAATTTTTTTCTAAATTTTTGCGAATCGCGTAAAAAACGCCAAATTTTTTACCAGTTATGGTGGAGAAGCAGTTCTTCTCCATCAGAAGATAAAGGAGGCGATTTCTATGATTATGATTTTCAAACAAGACACTCGAATTAGCCTACACAGATGAATGGCAGCTGTACCACTACGGCTAATTCAGAAACCTGCGAATCGCTGGATAGCTTCCCACAAGCGTTCCATCCAACGAATCAACGCATTTTTGAAACACAAGGAAGTGAACCCGAATGTCCAAGAAGCAATTCTGCTCGTCTGCAAATTTCCCCGCATGCTTCGACGGCACAAATCTCAGCGAGCCGCTATTCTGTACCGCGTTTCTGCAAACCCATCAGCTGATTTTCAGTGAAGGTTCGTTCTTCACGCCAAATGGTCGAATGCAGGACTGCACACCACTGAAAGAAGTCATCTTTCAAGAAATCCACTCCTACATTTGCTCCGGCGTTCCCAACAAAATCAAAAACATCATTGAGGTGCTGAAAATCATTGCGTATGTGCCGGAATTTCCGCCGGAGGAAGATTGCATTCATTTGAAAAACGGCACGCTGTTTCTGGATGGCACATTGGATAGCACTGCTCGTCATGTTGTCCGCACACGACTCCCGGTGGTCTACAATCCTGATGCTCCAACGCCAACAAAGTGGATAGCGTTTCTTGATGAGCTGCTTTTCCCAGAGGACATTCCCATGTTCCAAGAGTTCGTCGGTTATCTTCTGCTGCCCACTACGCTATTTGGTGTGATGACAACGGCTTCGCGCCGCTGAAATCACGAACAGTTTCGGATTTTCTGATTTTCAACGCCTCCAAGTACCACATCGAACACACCAACAACATACACAGCGTGGATGGTCGTCAAGTATGGGGGTTTAAAGGCATCCGGCTCATGATTGACGCTGGTGTCCGCAGCCGGAACGGATTGCAGCGAACTTATGACAAGAATGACCCATTCACATGAGCTGAGAATATCAGCAAGAAGTTATGTACATACGTAAGCTCATTCATGTGCGCAGACAAATCACGTTCATCAACAACTGACCCATAGAAAAGCTAACCAAGTCCAAGGCCGGGCTCCGTGAAGTTCCCCTGCTGCCAGAGCTGGAACAGATTTTGCGGAATCACATGCCAGCAAACGAAGATTTCGCCCAATATGTGGTGGGCGACGAGGACGCATTAAGCGAACGTTCCTTCCGAAACACATGGAAGCGAATCTGCAAGAAAGTCAACCTTCCCGAGGGTGTGACCCCGCATGTGCTTCGCCACACCTTCCTGACCCAGCTGCAAGCCACAGGTCGCGTAGACATCAAAACCTTGCAGAGCATTGCCGGACATTCCAAAATTACGATGACCATGAACAGCTACGTCCACAAGGATGTCGGCAATGTCGAGAAAATCAGCCGGACAAGCGACGGACTTTTCAGCCGCGCATGACTGTAAAAAATGCATCATTATGCAAATAAGAGCCTCCTGATTTTGCACAGATTTCACGCTTGAAAAGTCCGGAGAATGCCGGCTCTGCAAGGCTTTCCATGATTTCCATACAGGCAGATCTTTTGCACAAAACCGACTGCATACAAAAACGCCCCATGACTGCCATAACAGCCATAGGGCGCAAAATGCTTTGTACAGAAGGGAACTCAGCGCTTGCTGAACTGGGGCGCGCGACGAGCAGCCTTCAAGCCGTACTTCTTGCGTTCCTTCATACGAGGATCGCGGGTGAGGAAGCCAGCTTTCTTCAGGGCAGCACGCAGTTCCGGATCAGCCTTGCACAGGGCACGAGAGATGCCGTGACGAATTGCGCCGGCCTGACCGGACACACCACCGCCGCAGACATTCACCAGCACGTCGAAAGAGGTCGTGCTGGTCAGCGTCAGGGGCTGACGAACGGTCATCTTGAGGGTCTCCAGACCGAAGTAGTTATCAATATCACGCTTGTTGATGGTCACTTTGCCATCACCGGCGACCAGGCGGACGCGGGCAACAGCCTTCTTGCGGCGGCCAACAGCGCTGTAATCAACCTTAGCCATTTGTTTTTCTCCTTTCCGCCTTACACGAGGTCAAACTTCACGGGCTTCTGCGCCGCATGGTCATGATTCGGGCCAGCGTAGACCTTGAGCTTCTTGGCCATCTGGCGACCCAGCGGTCCCTTGGGCAGCATACCCACGACAGCACGGCGGATTGCAAATTCAGGCTTCTCAGCCAGCAGCTTGCGGTACTTGGTTTCCTTCAGGCCGCCGACATAGCCGGTGTGATGATAATAAATCTTCTGATCCAGCTTCTTGCCGGTCATGACGATCTTATCCGCATTGATGATAATGACATAATCGCCGGTATCCACATTGGGGGTGTAAATCGGCTTATTCTTGCCGCGAAGGATGTTCGCGACCTGGCTGGCCACACGGCCAAACACCTGACCCTCGGCATCGACAACATACCACTGACGGGTAATGTCAGCCGCTTTCGGCATGAACGTCTTCAAAGGTTTTTCCTCCCTAAGTGATGGTTCTCTATGTGTGTGCGGCACGGCATGATGGTCGCATGTCCTCCGCGGGTGTTTCAATAGTTTCCGGGGCAAGCGGAGCTATTGATGCCATCCACTATTGTACAATAAACGTGCCGCTTTGTCAAGCGCAAAATGCGCATTTTTCAAGGATTAACTGTGATAAGGAACTAATTTACTTAGCTGTACTGGCATATTCATCGGTATTCCAGAAGCGTTCTTCGGACATTCGGCGCACCTCCCTTCATTTGAAAACTGAAAGTTGTTTAATTCTTTTCGTAATAAACAATATCCATTTTATCATTTATATTTTCAACCAATCCTATCCTTTTATATCCCAACTTCTCATATAAATAACAATTTCCTTCTTCTTGAAGAATGGTGTCAAGTTTCCAATTATCATGTCCATGAATTTTTTCGACTTCTTCAAATGCTTTTTGTGCCAACCCTTTATTTCTAAATTCTTTCATAATAAAAACAGGTGCTACTCTTTTTCTACTTCCATCTTTTTTATCTACAACTCTAATCGCACCAACTAAATTATCTCCGTCAAAAATATAATAGAAATATGTAAATTCTTGTGATAATTTAGCTTCTATTCTTTCTTTTGCCTCATTTCCAGGACTTGTTTCATAGTCTTGATATCTTTCTAACAAATCGGAAAAAGCTCCTGTTTGCATTTTCCATATTTTTTCACAATCATTTACATTTGCTCTTATTAGTTTCATAACATCACCTCGTCAAATTCAACGTTTCTTCTTTGTTTCTTTCAATAAAGTTGCCTGTTCCATTTCCTTTTCATAACTGCCATTGGCATAGGCAACGTCCAAAATAGCACGTTCCAGTTTATCTTTCGCCAACCGTTTCATTACGGCGGCGGTCTGCTCGTCCAGCGTGCCACGGCGGAGATACTGCGTGATCGTATTCATGCGGCGATTGTAGATCGCCCTAATCGGATGATCGTCCGCAAGCTCTCGTTGCTCTCTGCCTTTGAGATTGCCGATCTGTCTGCAAGTGCGCCCACGCTTATCCCCCGGAGCAAGTCCTCCGCAGTATTTGGTCTGCCTTGCATTCGTGATCAGAAACCACTTGCCGCAAATAGGGCATAGTTACTTGTCACTATTAAGCCAAGGGTTTTCGGAGGTTTTTTCCCCTTTTGACGCACCTTTTTGCTGATTTGCCGCTATGCTTTCCAAAAGCCGTCAGCGTTTCCGCTTTCTCGGCGGACGTTCCGGCAGCTCTTCCCACATTGCCTGCACCATGGCGCGGAGCTTTGCGGAATCGGCGAGAATCGGGACGTGCAGCATAGGCTTCGCGCCATCGTAGGGCGGCTCGGCGGAAGTACCCGGCATGAAGCGCCATGCCGCGGGGACATTCTTGACCATGAAGCCCGTGCCGTATATGCCGCCGAAAATCCGCTCGCGGTAGTAGAAGATGAACCCGCCCATCATGGGGATTCGGCGGACTTCCGGCAGCGGCGCCAGCTGGGCAGAGACGAAATCCGCCAGCTCGCGATTCGTCATGCGCTTCCGCAGATTCTCGACGCGCCCGGCGATATTCGCGGCAAATTGCTCGTCCGTGAACGACGGGTCGCGGGTGCTTTGCCAAAGGCTGCACGGCAGGTCGGGACACTGCGCGCAGTTCCGCAAGCCCTTTTTCTCCCGCACACAGGCGTAAATCGGGCACGCGCAGCCCGCCGGCGCATGGAACACACGCCCCTGACATTCGTTGCAGCCCCGGCACAGTCCCCCAAAGAATGAACACGCGCCGCAGTCCGTGCCGCAGACGCTGATGTTTTCGCTCATGTTGATGCCTCCTCCGGCGGATAAACGCCGTTTTCCTCCATTGTACGCCCATTTTCGCACGATGTCTTGAAGAAACGCGACACGTTTTCCCCGTGATAGCGGCGAAACTCGCGGCACAGCTGCGCCTGATCCGCAAAGTCGTAGCGTGCCACCGCATCCTGCACGTTATTCAGTGTTCCGTGGCAAATCTCCTGATAGAGCGCTTGATACCGCACCAGCGCGCTCCCCTTCTCCGGTGTCATCCCCCAGTACTCGCCCAAAAGGCGCTCCAGCTGACGGCTGCTGATGAACAATTCGTGCGCCCACTCGCTGATGGTCGCCGTTCCCCGATGGCACAGCAGCACATCCGCCGCCGTCTCCACCAGCGGATTTTCCCGGCGCTGAAACGCCAGCAGGACGCTCTGCGCATACGCCGCGCGCGATGGCAATCCATCCAGTTCCAGCAATCGCGCCCGCAGTGCCCGGTCAAGTCGACCGAATCGGACTTCCGGCGATTCAAAGCCGTTCAGCGTGCCGCGAAGGGCATCATCCGCAAACGCATACGCGCCGAAGGCATGGAAGCGGATGGCGAATGTGCTCACCGTATGCCCCGGAATCATCGGCAAATGCGCAGTGCCGCACACGTCGCTGACGCCGCAGAAACTCGCTTGGATGATGCGTCCCGCCGTTTCGTCAATGTGGTAGATGAGGTCAGCGCAGACATCGGGAATAATGCGCGTCGGGGATGCGCCAGCGCCGGCAATGCCGCCCCAGAAGCAGCGAATCCACCCTTGCAGGGATTCGCAGGGCAGGATTTCATGGTGTGCCGCCGTTGCGAGGAAGGGAGTGGAAGTCAGCGGCTGCCACATGCGGCGGATGTTTATCATTCGCGTTTCTCCTTCCTTATACAACGCTTTTGCTGCAGGGAATTTCGCCTCTGCGGAGGCAAAAAGGTGGGCTTTCCGTTCGCCCCCTTGACCCCTTCGGTCGTCACTTTTCCGTCTCAAACGTCACGTTCCGCCCGTCGGAGCGGCAGATGATTGTCCCCTGCTCGTCGGTGCGGAACACGACAACATCCGCGTCGCGAAGGCGGCTGAGGGTGCTTTCCGCCGGATGGCCATAGGTGTTGCCCTTGCCGACGCTGATGACAGCGTACTGCGGCATGATTTCACGCAGGAAAGCATAGCATGTCGAGGTTTCACTGCCGTGATGGCCGACTTTCAGCACCGTCGCCTGCAGCGGTTCGCCATTTGCCAAAAGCGCGTGTTCCGCGTTCCACTCCGCGTCGCCCGTGAAGAGGAACGACGTGCTGCCGCAGTCCACGCGCACGACCAGCGACATGTCGTTTGTGTCCGTGAATCCCTGCCCATCGGAGAGGAACGTCACCTGCGCGCTGCCAAGATAAAAGCTGTCGCCGATGATCGGCACAGTCAGCGAAATCCCCTGCCTTTCGGTATACTTCACCAGTGAGCTGAATACCTTCGTATCCCACTGCGTCACGGGCGAATACACCGCGCCGACCGTGCAGGCATTCAGCGCGCCGGGCAGACCGCCAATGTGATCTTCATGCGGATGCGTCGCAATGATGGCGTCAAGGTGCTCAATCCCCAGCGTCTTGGTCAGGTAGGCGTAGACGAATTGGCTGGCGGAGGCTTTGCCGCCGTCAATCATCATGGCATGACCGTCGCTGACGAGAATTGCGCCGTCCGCCTGACCGACATTGAGGAAATACACCGTTAAATCAGCGGATGAAACAGGTGCGGCGGTCGCCGTTGGCCGCTGCGTCGGAATCGGCGCGAGGAAATCATCCCCGTTCGGCGCGTCGCTGCGGACGAACAGCAGCACCGCCATCAGGAGTGTCAGCAGCAGTTGGAAAATCGTCCGGCGTGTCGCCTTGCGCCGCGTCATCCGGCTTTTTTTCCTCTTCATCGTGTACCCGTGCTGCCGAAGCCGCCGCGGGAAGCGTTATCGAGGCGTTCCACCGTCACCAGCTCCGGCTTGTCCATCTTCCTCATCACGCGGAACTGGCAGATGCGGTCGCCGCGCGCGATTGTCGTGTCGCGCATGGCCAGCGCTGGAAAGCCCCACACGTCGTCGTCACCGCAGTAGCTTTCGTCGATGACCCCCATGCTGTTCGCCTGCAAAATCCCCCACTTGCGGAAGGTCGAGCTGCGCGGCACAATGTGCGCCTCATGCCCCTCCGGCAGCTGCATCGACACGCCCAGCGAAATAATGCGGAACTCCCCCGCGTGCATCGTCACGGTTTCCGCCGCGCACAGGTCAATCCAGTCCCCCTGTGGCAGGATGGTCAGCGGCACTGCGCCGTCGTGATATCGAACCAGAATCTTCATGCATGTTCCCCTTTCTGTTTGCCTTTTTATCATAGCACAAAAAGGCATTGCCGGGAAGACGAACACGCAGATTTTTCTTTTCCCAAAAAAACTTCCGATTCTTGGGATGAAAATGCCATCGTGCTCCGTTAAATGGGCAGATGCACCCCAAAGACGATTTAATTAGGAAAGGATTGACCCGATGACCATTACGCTTAAGCCCATTGACGAAAGCAACTTTCTGGATGCATTCCATTTGCAGCTCCGCGACGACCAGACGCAGTACGTCTCCCACCCGATTCGCAGCCTTGCGCAGGCGTATGTCTACCGCAATCAGTGCCAGCCGTTCGGCATTTACGCTGACGCGCGGATGGTGGGATACGTCATGGTGATTTACGACTACGACGTACCGGAATACGACATTTGGCACATGATGATTGACGCCGCCGAGCAAGGCAAAGGCTACGGAACAGCGGCGATGAAGGCGATGCTGGACTATATCGCGACGAAGCCGTTCGGGGATTCCGAGCGTGTTGTGCTGACGTGCCATCAGGAAAATATTCCGGCGATGCGGCTGTACGAATCGCTGGGATTCCAGCACACGGGGAATGTGGATGAGGACGGCGAGGAGGAAATGGTGAAGGTGGTGTAAGGGAGAATTTTCCTTTGAAAAAGCATTCTCGTCGCGTCTGCGGACGCGAATCTGCCTCATGCCTGCCGGAATAGCGTATTCTTGTCGAGAAACGCGCGGAAAGCCACATCAGCCTTCCGCGCTTTTTTGCTGCCTTATACTATTTCCAAATAAGAATGCGCCAAGATGCGAAGCGAATTCTTCATTCTGGCTAACGAGCGTGAAACGCAGCATAGCAGCGCTACGCTAAGTGGAACGACCGGACGCCAGAATGGAAAAGGCGCGAGCAGATGGTGCAGGTGAATTCGGAAATAGTATTATACCGACCATCAGCGCGGCGAACGGCTTCGGTCACTATCCCGGCGGGTCTATCAGCAATGAAAAAGGAGAATCAGTCATGAAGGACGCATGGTGGAAGGAAGCCGTCGTCTATCAAGTCTATCCGCGCAGCTTCATGGATGCAAACGGCGACGGCATCGGCGATTTGCAGGGCGTGACGTCGCGGCTGGACTACTTGCAGGAGCTGGGCATCGATGTGATTTGGCTGTCACCTGTGTACCAGTCTCCGAACGTCGATAACGGCTATGACATCAGCGATTATCAGGCGATTCAGCCGGAATTCGGCACGATGGCGGACTTCGATGAGCTGCTTAAACAGGCGCATCGGCGTGGCATTCGCATCGTGATGGACTTGGTTGTCAACCACTCGTCCGACCAGCATCCGTGGTTCGTGGAGAGTCGGAAGAGCAAGGATAATCCTTATCGCGACTACTATATCTGGCGCGAACCGAAAGCGGACGGAAGCGCGCCGAACAACTGGGGTTCGTGCTTCGGCGGATCGGCGTGGCAGCTTGACCCGGAAACAAACATGTACTATCTGCACCTGTTCGCGCCGCAGCAGCCCGATTTGAACTGGAAGAATCCGAAACTGCGCGACGACGTGTACCGCATGATGACATGGTGGTGCGACAAGGGCGTGGACGGCTTCCGCATGGATGTCATAAGCATGATTTCTAAACCCGATGAAATGCCGGATGACCCGAACGCCCCCGTCGGCGGTTATGGAAACTTTGGCGCATACTGCATTCACGGTCCGCATGTGCATGAGTATTTGAAGGAAATGAACGCGCGGGTGCTGTCCCGCTATGACCTGATGACCGTGGGCGAAACGGCGGGCGTGACCATCGAGGAAGCACAGAAGTACGCCGGAGAGGATTCGCATGAGCTGAGCATGGTCTTCCAGTTCGAGCATGTGGACGTCGCCGGAAAATACGGGGCGTGGCGCACGGAACAGATTCCGATGCTGTTCCTAAAAAAGGTACTGAGCAAATGGCAGACGGAGCTGCACGGCAAGGCGTGGAACAGCCTCTTCCTCAGCAACCACGACCAGCCGCGCACCGTGTCCGCGTTCGGCGATGACCGCCCGCAGTGGCGCGTCCGCAGCGCGAAAATGCTGGCAACCTGCCTGCACATGATGGAGGGCACACCTTATATCTATCAGGGCGAAGAGCTGGGCATGACGAACTGCCCGTTCCAGTCGCTGGACGAGTTCCGGGATATTGACAGCCTGAACGGGTATCGCCGCTGGGTAACGGACGGGCCGCTCACGCACGACGAGTTCTTCCCCTACCTGCTGTTCAAGAGCCGCGACAATGCCCGCACGCCCATGCAGTGGAACGACAGCACGAATGCTGGATTTACCCATGGCACGCCGTGGATCCGCGTCAATCCGAACTACACGGAGGTCAACGCGGCGGCGGCGATGGCTGACCCGGATTCAACGTTCTACTACTTCCAGAAGCTCATCCGCCTGCGCAAGGCACACCCTGTGATTGTGCATGGACGCTATGAGCTGCTGGAAAAGGACGACCCGGCACTGTTCATTTATACGCGCACGCTGGATGATGCGCAGCTGCTCGTGATGTGCAACTTCAAGGAGCAGACGCGAGAATGGACAATGCCGGCGGGCTTCGCGGGCGCGCAGGTGCTGATTTCCAACACCGGGCGGACACAGCAGGCGGAGCAGACCATCACCTTGCAGCCTTATGAAGCATTGGTGCTTCTGAAATAACATTGACGAGATAGAAAGGAGAATTTCAGATGAAAATGGAACTGGGTGCGCAGACATTTACCGTGCGGGACTATATGCAGACGACGTGGGACTTCCGGGAGGCGATGAAGCGCATTGCGGAAATCGGCTATACCTGCGTGCAGCTGTCGGCGGTGGGCAATGTGCCGGTTCAGGCGCAGCGGGACATCTGCGATGAATACGGACTGAAAATCGTCCTGACGCACACGAACCCGGATCGCATGATTGCCGACCCGGAGGGCGTCATCCGCGACCATGACCTCCTCGGCTGCGACTACATCGGCATCGGCATGATGAACCCGAAGTACCAGCGCGCGGAGTGGATTGACCAGTTCGCGAAAGACTTCACGACGCCCGCGAAGAAGATGCGCGATGCGGGCAAACTGCTGATGTACCACAATCACAATCTGGAATGGACGCGCCTGCGCGACGGCCGCCGGATTATGGACGTGCTGCTGGAACAGATGCCGGCGGACTTGATGGGCGTGACGCTGGATACCTACTGGGTGCAGGCGGCGGGCGCGGATGTGCTGGAATGGATTGACATCCTGCAAGACCGCATCCCCTGCGTCCACCTGAAAGACATGTCCGTGAACGGCTTCGACCAGCGCAAGGCGGTCGTCGGCGAGGGCAATCTGAACTTCCCGAAGATTCTGGAAAAGCTGCAAACGCTGGGCAAGACGAAGTACATGCTCGTCGAGCAGGATGACTGCTACGGCGAAAGCGCGTTTGACTGCTTGAAGCGCAGCTATGACAATGTGAGAAAGATGGGGTATTGAGCGATGGCAAAGGTGAAATTGGGTATTATCGGCGTCGGCAATATGGGCACGGGTCACAGCAAGAACTATCTGGACGGCTTGATGCCGGAAATCGAAATCACGGCGGTGGCTGACCGCAACCCGGCGCGCCGCGAGTGGGCGAAGGAAAACCTCCCCGGCGTGAAGGTTTTTGAGGAGGGCGTAGATCTCATCCATAGCGGAGCGTGCGAAGCCGTGCTGATTGCCACGCCGCACTATCAGCATCCGCCGCTGGCGATTGAAGCCTTCAAAAACGGGCTGCACGTCATGGTGGAGAAGCCCGCCGGCGTTTACACCCTGCAAGTGCGCGAGATGAACGCCGAGGCGGACCGTCACCCGGAGCTGACCTTCGGCATGATGTTCAACCAGCGCACGAATTGCACCTACCGCAAGATGCACGAGCTGATTCACAGCGGCGCAATCGGTGACTTAAAGCGTGTCAATTGGATTATCACCGACTGGTACCGCACGCAGTTCTACTACGATTCCGGCGCATGGCGCGCAACGTGGGCGGGCGAAGGCGGCGGTGTGCTGCTGAACCAGTGCCCGCATCAGCTGGATTTGGTGCAGTGGCTGGTGGGACTGCCGTGCAAGGTGCAGGGTTTCTGTCACGAGGGCAAGTGGCACAACATCGAGGTCGAGGACGACGTGACCGCCTATTTCGAGTACCCGAACGGCGCCACGGGCGTTTTCATCACCACGACCGCCGACGCCCCCGGCACGAACCGTTTGGAGATTACAGGAACGAAGGCGACGCTCATCTGTCAGGACGGCAAGCTCATCATGAAGAAGCTGGAAATGGACGAGCGTGAATGGTGTGCGACGTGTCAGGAAGGCTTCCGTGCGCCGTCCTACGAAACGATCGAGGTCGAGACGGACGGGCAGAACGGGCAGCATCCGGCGGTGCTGAACGCGTTTGCGGCGCATATCCTGCGCGGCGAACCGCTGGTCGCGGACGGGCGTGAGGGCATCAACGGACTGATGCTGTCCAATGCGATTCATCTGTCCTCGTGGATGGGGCGTCCGGTAACTTTGCCGATTGATGAAGAGCTGTTTTTGGAGAAGCTCAATGAACGCCGGGCAACGTCGCGGGTAAAGACAGGGGAAAGCGTTTTCAGTGATACAAATGGGACATATGGGTCAAAGTAAAGAGGAGCTCCAAACACGAGGATAAACAGGCAGGCAAAGCATGATAACGCGACCAACTCAAGGCGCGAACGGATTGTAAGCTTTCCTCCACAAAACCGCATAAAGATGCGCCCTGCCCCGGCAAACTCATCCGCCGGAGCAGGGCGCTTTTCGATGCAGCTGTTCTGTTATACTCTGACCGTTTCCCCTGCTTTAATCGTCATGACCTCGCCTTGGTTCTCCACCCAAATGTCAGTGGCGGTCGGGTTAAAGACGATGTGCCCGTCGGCGCTGGTACGCAGCTGGCGGCTGGCGTTCAGGTAGTCCACAATCTCGATATTTGTCGCGTACCAAATATCCTTCTTGCCGCTCATTTTCTCGCAGAAGGCGCGGATGACCTCCCAGTTGTTATGCTGCTCAAACTCGTAGCTATGTCCCCACAGGTAGAACAGCTTCAGCCCGAATGGCAATTTCCCCGTAAGGAAGCGGTCGCACAGCTCGTCCAGCTTCGGGTCATCGTGATGGCAAGTTGGGTTGAGGCGCAGCCATTCGTTGGGAATCTCAAAGTTGTGGGTGCTGACGACAGTGCGGGCATAAGCAATGCCGCAGGTGCGCAGGGTGTCGACGGCTTCGTCGCTGTATGTGCCGTAAGGATACGCAAAGCCGCGGACGATTTTGCCAAACAGCTTTTCCAGATTATCGCGGTCAGCAAGAACCTCATAGGCAATGCGCGGCGCGGGAATCGCGGACAGCGACGCATGGGTCAGCGCGTGGGATGCGACTTCGTGGCGGCCGCCGGCATAGAGCGCTTTAATGGCGGATTCACTCATGCGGCGGTAAATCGTGCCGGCAGGGTAAACCGTGCCTTCTGGGGCAAACCAGCCGCTGTTGAGGTTGAAGGTGGCGAGAATACCGTATTCATCGAGGATGCGGATGAGTTCGATGTCGGTTTCCACGCCATCGTCGTAGGAGAGGGTCAGCGCTTTGCGCAGACCGTAGGGGTAGAGAACCATCATGGGAAAAGACTCCTTTCTTTGTGGGTAAGAAATGATTGGCAAAAGAATCTCTTTTGCCTTGGTTACGCGAGTTTATTGGGAAAGTGCTTTTTGTTGCAGGGGTGCACCTGCGGGCGCACAAAAAGGTCAAGCCTTTTGCTTCCGAGTAAACAGCTTTTTCAGTGCCCACGCGCAGGGCTTTTCAATCAGCAGGGTGATGAAAATCGCGCCGAGGAGGGATAGACCGAAGCAGAGCGCCATGTACTGCCATTGCCACGGCTGTTCGCCGACGCGGTTCGGTTCATTGCTCACGGACGGCGGGATGTGCAGCCGCTTCAGGTGGACGGCGAGGTTCTGATGCAGCAGGTAGTAGTTCATCGAGACGGCGGAAAGCCAGCCCATGACGCGGTTGCCCATCAGGAAGCGCAGGGGGCGCACGGCGAAGGGGAGCGAGAGCATGAGGCCCGCAATCGTCAGGCAGAGCAGTGGACGGCGCATCATCTGCGCGGCCTGCATGGCAGCTTGTCCGGACGTGTACGCCTGTGCGCGGATGACGCGGAGCATCCCGTAGAGAGAGACGCAGAACACAAGCGTCGCCGCGCCCTGCCAGAGCCACTTGCGGCGGCTTTCCGCCGGGTACAGCTGCGTCAGGCGCACATACAAGATGGACGCGCCCATGCCCATTGCGTAAACATCAAGGAAATTCGCCAGCTGATTGACAACCATGTTGTACTCGTCCAGCCGCCATAAACACCAGCCGCGGAACGCAAACGCGACCGCCGCCATGCTCATCAGCGTACCGAGCGGGTTCTTCATCGCGCCCTTCGCCAGCAGGGGGAAAATCAGGTACGCCTGCATCTCGATGGCGATTGTCCACGATGCGACGCCAATGGGCGTGGCGATGTAAGTGGCGTAATTGAACGTCTGCGTGAACGTCAGGTGCATGAGGACGTCGCGGACGGCTTCTGATGTGCGCCCGTAGAGGTTGTACGGAATCGCGACGGCGACAAGCATTAACAGCGTCAGAAAGTAATAGCTGGGCACAATGCGCATGATGCGCCGCTGATAGAACGCCTTCGTGTCCGGCACGCGCTCGCCCAGCATCATCGTCCGCGCATACGGTAGGAACAGCAGAAAGCCCGACAGCAGAATTGTGCCGTCAACCGGCATATATCCAGCGCGCAGCAGATAGTCCAGCGAGTAACGGCCAATCGACGGCGTAAGCCACGACTGCTGCCAGAAGTGATACCAGCTGACGATGAACACCAGCAGCACGCGCAGCCCGTTCAGCTCCGGGATTCTGCGGCAGTTCGGGCGATAGGCGGTCATGAATCCGCCTCCAGCAGGGCACGCATTCCCATCACATAGCCGTAGAAGCCGAAGCCGACAATCTGCCCCCGGCAGGCGCTGGCGGTGACGGATTTGTGGCGGAATTCCTCCCGCGCGTGGACGTTGCTCATGTGGCACTCGATGACCGGCATCGGCACGGACGCAATCGCATCATGCAGCGCAACGGACGTGTGCGTGTACCCACCTGGATTGAACACCGCGCCGCAGAAGCCGTCGAAGTACGCCTTTTGCAGCGCATCAATCAGGTCTCCCTCGTGGTTGGACTGCACACAGCGCACCTCCACGCCGAGCTTTTCCGCTTCCGCATGGCACAGCGCAAGCAGATCGTCATACGTCTTTGCGCCATAAACTGCCTTTTCACGCAGCCCAGTCAGGTTGATGTTCGGGCCGTTGAGAATGAGAATCTTTTTCGGTTCGCTCACAGCAAATGCAGCTCCTTCATCAGCGTTTCCGCAAGGTGCGGCGGCATGGGACATCCCTGCCAGATGCTTTCGGCTTCCACCGCCTGCGCAATGAGCATATACAGCCCTGTGCAGGCGGGTGTCCCGACCCGTTTTGCGGCGGCGGTCAGTACCGTTTCCGCCGGGTTGAAAATAATGTCCGCTACGCCGTCGGCGCGGGCGACGATGCTGGTCAAGTGCGCCGCATCTATCGGACAGCCCTCGACGCGCGGGTACATCCCGGCAGGGGTCGTGTTGACAATCAGCCCGCCCATATCGGGGAAGCGCGCATAGAAATCGTCGTAGCTGATTTCATCCGCGTGCTTCGGATTTCGGGATACCACCCACGTTTCGCGCGCCCCCATGCGCTTCACGGCGTTTCGGCAGGCGCGCATCGCTCCGCCTGAACCGAGGATGAACACCGGGCGTCCGTCCGGATTCATGCCGAAGTGGCGCAGCATCTGCTCAAAGCCGGGATCGTCCGTGTTGTAGCCGCGGCTTGTCTTGCCCGTCAGCACTGTGTTGACCGCCCCTACCTCCCGCGCAAAGGGGGTAATCTCATCCAGCAGGGGCATTACGTCCGTCTTGTACGGCACGGTGATATTGAAGCCATCCAGCGTGCACAGCAGTTCCGGTACAACCGCCGCCAATTCACCGCGCGGAATCTCAATCAGCCGGTAGCTCGCCTCCAGAGAGATTTTCTCCCAAATCGCCTCGTGAATGGGGACGGACAGGCTGTGCCCAAGCTTCTCCCCAATCAGGCCGTACTGCTTCATGAACATGCACCTCCGGGCTGCTTTGTTCCCATTATAGCATGATTTAGGCAAGGGGGCAATGCTTGTACAGTTTTTTTCTGTTTTTGCATTTTGGGTGCAACAAATGGCATCTCTGATTCGTCTAATAGGTAACAGGCTGGAAAAGGAGGGAGCGTATGGGCAGACGCGGAACACTGCTGCTGATGATTTTTCTGCTGCTGGGATGCGCATGTGCGGAGAAAGCGGTGGATATTACCTACCGCTTCGGCAGCCGCGAGGAGCAGAAAATTGCGGTGACGATTGACGACTGCTATCACGCAGAGGACGTTCGGGCGGTGCTGGATATTTTGCAGGCAAACGACGTCCGCGCGACGTTCTTCCCCATCGGCAAGGCGCTCAAATATGAGGACGCGGCGCTATGGCAGGAGGTTGTGGCGTCTGGGTGCGAAATCGGCAACCACTCGTGGGGGCACACTTACCTGACGAAGCTGAGCCGGCAGAAAATCAAGTTCCAGATGCTTCGGACGCAGGAAAAAGTGGATGCGCTACTGGACTGCCATTATCCCATGCAGGTCATGCGCCCGCCGATGGGCAAGACGAACCAGAAGGTGGAGGAAAGCGTCGCGGCGGTTGGTTATCTGGCGGTTGTCAAGTGGGATGTGAGCGAGACCGACCCGGTAAAGGCACTGGCGGCCGTGCAGAACGGCAGCATCCTGCTCTTTCATGCGCGGAAGAAGGACGCGAAATGTCTGTCCGTGCTGATTCCGCAGCTGGTGGCGGAAGGCTATCAGCTGGTCACGGTGTCGGAACTGCTGGGACTGCCGGAAATTGTATGCAGTGCGGAAAAGTACGTCTATCACCGCCGTGATACGGAGGAAAATATCCGCCCCGATGCTGTTCCCCAGAATTGACAACCCTTCCCCATTCCGGTATAATGAAAGACGGGAAAAGGACGTTTTGCTGTGGCAAAATCAAGCATGAAGAGGAGTGAACCCTGATGAAGAAACGACTGTTGGCGCTGCTGAGCGCCATCGTGCTGATGGGTAGTGTATCGCTGGCGGAAAACACGGAAGAATCGGCGGAAACCCCGGCGACGGCGGAACCGATGGTTTCCTTGCCCATCGATTTCTCTCCCGGTATGCCCGCTGATCCGGACGGCTTTACCCTCGGCGACGGCACTTGGAGCTATGAGGATCCCACCATCAGCGTGCAGGTGACGCAGAAGCGCAAGGCGGAGTGTGACTATTGGGTTGCGCATATCAAGATAGCGGATGCTTCCCAGCTGCGCACCATGTCCGCCGGCGGCTTTGACTCCACCCGCACAGTCAAGGGCACGATTATGGCCAAGCGCAGCAACGCCATCCTTGCCATTGACGGCGATTATTTCTGCTATACCGGTATCGGTTATATCGTCCGGCAGGGCACGGAGTATCTTGACCACCTGCGCGGCGACCGCGACGTTCTCCTGATTGATGAGGACGGCGACTTCCACTATGTCCTCCGCCCCAAGCGCAATTCGCTTGATGGCACGGTGGACGGCAAGAAGGTCATCAACAGCTTCTTCTTCGGCCCGGTGCTGGTGCGCGAGGGTAAAGCCGTGCTGAACCCGATGGCGGAAGGCATGGCGTTCGATGAGCCGCGGCAGCGCATGGCGATTGCGCAGGTTGGTCCGCTGGAATATATGGCGATTTGCTGTGCCTCGCAGGCGCGCGGCTCGATGGGCATGACGCTCCAGCAGTTCGCACGGCTCTGCGCTGATGAGGGCGCGTATATCGCCTATAACCTCGACGGCGGCGACTCCACCATGATGATTTTCAACGGCGAGAAAATCAACGACGTACTGAATGAAAACACCCGCGCCATCTCCGACATCGTGTACTTCGCGTCGGCATGGACGGGTGAGGAGGCGGAGGAGTGAATACCGTCTATTGGGTACTCGTCGCGTTCGGCATCGTTGTGCTGGAGGCGCGTCTGCGCGCCCGGAACGTACGCTATCTGCCGATTCTGCCCGCTATTGTGCTGGGCGCGGTGCTGTCCAAGGTCACTTATGTGGTGCTGCAATGGCACTATGCGTTCCCGCACTGGGGATGGGGCGCGTTCACTGTCCTTCGGCCGGATACGTTCTGCTTCTTCGGCGGCGCGGTCGGCGTGGTGCTGGGCGTCATCATCAGCGCAAAGCTGACGCATCAGCGCGTCCTGCCCGTGCTGGATGCGTTTGCCCCGGCGGGCGCGCTGCTGGTCGCCATTGCCCGCTTCGGCGAAAAGTATCTGGGCGAAATCGGCACGGCGGGCTTTGAGATGCCCGAACAGCTGGCGTTCTTCCCCTTTGCCCTGATGAACGAGTGGGGCGAAAGCTATCCCGCCATCTTCATGCTGTCCTGCCTTGCGGCGCTCATCGTGGCGATTGTCGGTCTGACCCGCAAGCCCGGCGGACGCGATGGTCAGCTTTTCCTGCGCACGGCGTTTTATCTGGCGCTGCCGCAAATCATGTGCGAGAGCCTGCTGGCGGAGTGCATGAAGTGGGGCTTCGTGCGGGTGCAGCAGCTCCTGTGTGCGCTGACGCTGCTGGTAATCCTGATTGTGGAGTGCCGCCGTGCGTCGGGTTCGTTGTCCTTCGCGAAGCGCTGGTGGCCGGTTGGCGCATTGCTCCTGTGCGCGGCGGGGCTGGTCGGCGTGGAGTTCGCGCTGGATAAGTCCGGCTTGCCTGCGTTCGTGGGGTACGGCGCAATGGTGGTGCTGCTGGCGCTGATTGCGGCAGCGGAATGCAGGGCGGCGAGAAGGGTGAAATAAAGGAAAGGCTGATTTATTCGCTGTTGTTGCTGAATAAATCAGCTTTTTCATGTGTTTTCTTTTTCATCAAAGGGTTCATCGTCAAACTCTGGGTCTGGCAGACCTATTCCCTCTAAGCGTGCGTAATATGAAAATGGGTCTTTATCGCCGACAAACGATTTGCAATAGCTGAGTTCATCTTGAAGATTATTGCCGAGAGAGTCGGTTTCAAAATGCTTTGTAATCACGCTAAGAACTGCGACATTCATTTCCTGCCGAAAAAGGACTCGTTCCTCTGGAGGAAGCGTGTTGAATTGCTCTATAGAGATATCATTTATTGTGAGAAGAGTTTCAAAATAAGAGGTATATCCTATATCGCTTTTAGCTTTTAATAGATAAGGGTACTTTTCGGGTTTGATGAAAGATTTAAAAACGGCTCTCAAATATTTATCTTCTATGCGGTCAACATTGTTATCATATACGCCTGATAAATAGTTTGGGTGAACATTCAGATATTTTGCAATCCTGTCTAAAAGGTCAGGCGGCATTTCCCCGGCATCTAAACACCGACGGATGGTTTTTTCGGTTCTCTCTATCTGTTCATAGGCTTCTCCCAATTTTCGTATACTGCAATTACGCCATTTTAGGACTTCAAAGAAACGCTGCTTGTTTACTGGAACTTTCTGTACGGCTTTGTTGGCCATAATGCTTCCTCCGTTGCGGACATTTATGTCTAAAATGCCGCACCTTCGACTATTGACTGTGCGGACATTCACAGCTATAATATTATAGCAGATGCGGACATAAATGTCCACATAAAGGCGGAAGGAGGCATTCAAATGGAAGCAGAGCAGACGGAACGGTGCGGCGCTATTCAGTGGGTGAAAGAACACAAAACGGTGCTGATTGCTATTGGCGTTGGTGCAATCGGAACATTTTTTGTCGCGAAAAACTGGAACTCAATCAAGGGACTTTTCAAGGCAAGCGAATCAGCTCCTTGCGCCATCGAAAAAGCGGCAACAGCTGTGAAGGAAACTGTTGTTCCGACAATTCCCAAGGATGTTCTGGATAATCTTACCGGGAATAAGCTGACCGCGAGAGCGCTGGGCGACAAAACGGGGTGCACCGCACAGGAAATCAACAAACGTATTTGTACAGCTGGTCTGGCAGTAAAGCACCCTTGCGGCGGATATATTATGACAGAAGCTGGGCGGCTGCTCGGAGAAGAAACGGTGAAAACCACAAAGTATGATTATACTTTCTCCAACATCGAATGGGACGAGGAAATCCTTGAATTGCTGTTTAGCAAAGAAGAATTGCTGGAAATTGCTGCAAAAGAGGAAAGGATGCAGCAAATTCTTGCCAAATTAGCTTAATAGACTATACAAAAGACAGGGCGTCCCTCTTCATTCCGAGAGAGACGCCCTGCATCATATACGGAATTACCCAATATTTCGGGTTGAATTTGACGGTAAATTCGGGTATAATACAGACGAAGGGAGTTGATAACATGACGAACATCGTCCCTATTTCTGACTTGAAGAACTATACCGAGGTTCTCAGCCATTGCGATAACGGTTCGACCGTCTACCTCACCAAGAACGGACGCGGCAAATATGTAGTACAGAGCCTTGCAGAGCATGAGAAACTTCAGGCAACGGTGAAGCTGCTTGCCGAACTTGCTAAAGGTGTCGAATCCATCCGCACGGAAGGTCTTTTGACCATCGACGAGGCGTTTGCCGGGCTGGATGAGGAAAAGCAAGACCCGAAAGAAGGTTGAGTATGGCGAAGGTGACACTTTCCAAAGAAGCGCAGCGCGACATAATAGCCATTCGCAACTACATTCGGGATGAACTGTGCAATCCGAGCGCTGCCAAGCATATTATCGCCTGTCTCAAAAAGAGCATCCAGTCCCTCGAAAAGTTCTCCGGGCGTGGTCGTCTGCTGGACGCGCTGCTGTCTGTTCATACGGAATACAGATACCTTGTGTGCGAAAACTACTGCATCTTTTATCTGGAAGACAATGAGCGGGTAATCATCGTCAGGATTCTGCATCAGCGCCAAGACAGCCTGCGGGCGCTGTTCCTCGAAAAGTAACCCAAAAATCAGGGGCGTCCCTCTCCATTCCGAGAGAGACACCCCATTATATTACCCCTTATTTCTCCACCTTCGTCAGCCGAATCCGCACATTCGCCCCATTGCGCTGATCAAAGAGCCATGCGCTGGTGGCGCTGATGCCGGTCAGCTGGTGCGTGGCGGTCAGCGAATCCGCGGATGTGCCCGTGCGGATGGTCAGCCCGTCTACCGCGAAATACAGCGATTCGCCCGCAAGTGTGCAGGTGCCATCGAGATTGAACGTGTAGGCGTTTCCTGCCGTATCCTGCCATGTGCCAAGCACCAGATAGCACGCTTCCTTCAGGCGCTCCTTCACGCGGCGCTCGTCGCTGATTTCCTGATAGTACGGGTACGCCTGATACACCTGTCCGGCGGCATAATAGCTTTCGCCCGCCTGATAGCAGCTTTCGCGGAAAATGTCGCGCAAATCGGCGTAATCCGCGGGCAAATTCTCCATGTCCAGATTCATCAGCAGGTCAGCCACCGCCGTGTACTCCTGCTGATTGTACTGTGCGCGGGCGCTGTCGGCAATCGGGCCATAGTAGGCGGCATACTGCGACGCGGCGCGATCGGCAGCATCGGAATAGTCGCCCGCCTGCATGAAGAACTGCGCTGCCGCCAGCGAAAGCGAATCCGCCACAGCTTTTTCGCCCTGCGCATAGCGCACGATTTTAAGCTGTTCATCCGCGTCGGAATAGCCGGAAATGCTTTCCAGCAGCGTCGCCGCTTCGTCTAACTGTCCGGCTTCTTTCTTTTGCAGCGCAATGGCGTAGTCGCACGCCTTCAACTGCGTCGCGGCATCCTCATACGTCCCCAGCGCGGCGAAAATCTCCCGTGCATCGGTGTACTGCTGATTTTGCAGCAGCAGCGCCGCCTGCTGATACTGCGTCGCGGCAAGGCTCGTTTCGTCGCCCAATTCGGCGTAGATGACGGCGGCGGACTGCAGATTGTCCAGCGCGCCGGTCGATGCAAGCGCCTGCGCCTTCATCGTGCGCACTTCGCTGATTTTCTGCGCGCTGTCCTTGTAGTCGCCCAAGGCTTCATACAGCGCGATTGCGCCGTCGTAGTCGCCATCCTGCGCCTTCTTCGCCGCCCAGTCGTAGTTGCACAGACGAATCATGTCCGCCGCTTCGGAGTAATCCGAAACAGCCGTAAACCCGGCAATCGCAGCTTCATACTCGCCGCGCGAATACGCAATCTGCGCCGGCTGATACACGCAGTCTTTCAGCAGCGTCGCGACATCATTGTAATCTGCCGGCAGCTGATTCAGCAGCGCTGTCGCCGCCTCGAAATCAAACGCTTTCATTTCCACCAGTGCCTGCTGATAGATAGCTTGCTTCCACAGGTCGTCCGCATCGCTGTAATCGCGGATGTTCTGCAGCAGCCGCGCTGCTTCCTTGAATTTTCCAGCCTCCAGCGCCTTCACCGCCGGAGCGTAATAGCTGACGTTTGCCTGTTCATCGGCATCCTCATAGCCCTTCGCAAGGTAGAACTGCTCGGCGGCGGTTGCGGTTTCTCCTGCCGCTTGCAGCTGCTTGCCATAGGCGTAATGCGCCTGACGCGCCAGTTCCGCCGCGCCCTCGTAATCCGGTATTTCCTCCAGACAGGCAATGGCGGATACCGGGTCAGGATTGTCGCCCTCCAGCAGGCTCTTCGCCTCCAGATACCACGTTTTTTCGATGAGCGCTGCGCTGTCCTGATACCCGTTCAGCGCGGTCAGCCCTTCGCGGATGGCATCGTAGTCGCTTGCCGTCTCCATTTCGGCGGATAGGCGGCGATACGCGATTTCCTGCAGCTGCGTCCGCGAATTTTCGTAATCACCCAGCGCCGTGAACAGCTTTTCGGCATCATCCAGCTTGCCCTCGTTCAGCAGCAGCAGACCCTCCTGATAGTCGGCAGACTTGCGCAGGTCATCCGTGCGTGTCTGATCCGTCAGCGTGTCCAGCAGCGTGCGCGCCTGTGCAATATCCTCCGCTGTCACATTGTCGCTGTCCAGCAGGGCTTTTGCGTGGCGGTAATTGCTTTCCTCCACCATGTCCGCCGCATCTTTGTAGCTGCTGATTTCCGCGAATTTTTCCGCCGCGGCGGTGTATTCACCATTGGTGAGCGCCGTCTGCGCGTCGTTGTACTTCATTTGCGGCAGGAGATGGAACATGATGCCGTAGCCACCGCCGAGAATCAGCACAATCAGCGCAACTGCCCCCGCCACAACGCGGCGGTGCCGACGGCGCGTTGTCACTTCCTGCTCACGCTGGGCTTGCAGCTTTGATGTTTCCTCCACGGCGACGCGGTTCTGGTCATCCGTCGCCTTTTCGCGCGCGGCAATCACGGCGTCCACCGCTTCTTTGCTGAAGTGGGTGAACACATCGCGCTTATCGCGTCCGCAGCGGGCGCACGTCGCGACAGACACGGGATTCGGACGGCCGCAGACGCACAGCCATAGGTCGCCCTGCATTTCGGGATATCCCGCCGCCATGTTGCCTGCCACCTCGCGCAGCTCACTCAGCGCGGTGCTGCGATGCAGGTTATTCGGCGTGTACTCCGTCAGTGGCTCTTTGCCGCGGCGCCAGATGCTGCTGTTATCGTACCAGACCTTCTCGATAATCGCTTCGCAGCCGCCGACGTTCGCGGGCTCTTCCACCGGCACGGTCATGGAGAATGTACGCATGGGTGCGCCGGTCAGCCCGTGCGCACGGTGGGTGATGCGGGTGATTTCCTGTCCGTCTGGATCAAGCAGGGTGAGGGTGACTTCCACGGAGACGACCTGCTGTCCGGAGAGATTGAACAGGGTCAGCTCACAGGAGGGGAAGCCGGTATTGGGCGCATCAATGCGCCAGACCTCGACGGGGCTATTCAAATCAATCTTCAAGGGCAAATGCCTCCTTTGCAGCGTGCATTTTATTATTACTTGATTTTTCTTGTTGCAGGGGGAATCGCCTCTGCGGAGGCGAGAAGGGGGCTTTCCAGCTTTGGGGTATTGTGACTTCTATATCCCGTTCCCAGATAAACACGCGGAAAAAGTATGCAGAAGTCACCAACTCAATCGCGCGGAAGGGTCAAGGGAGGGGACTTCGTCCCGTTTCATTCTCCCTTGCGGAGTCCAGAGGCAGAGCCTCTGGCGCCTCTCCTCACTCAATATACACCATGATTTCAGAGAGGACGGAGGCGGTGAATTCAAGGCGCAGAACAACGCGCACGCCGTCATCAAGGACAAGACCAAAGCGCATGACCGTGCCGTCCACGGTATACTCCACCACGCCGTACTGACCGCTTTCTTCGTCGCCGTAAAGGTGCTCTGTGTCGTTCTCGTCAATCGCGGTGTTGTCATTGCGGAAACGGTTGTATACCTGCGCGAAAGTGTCGCCGATGCGGCTCGCGCGCGGGCCTTCCATGCCATCGGCAGCAATCAGCAGCATTTCCACCTGCGGGTTCTGCTTCTGCGCGTCGTAGAGGAACGTGATGTCGCACGCCGCGAACGTCATCGTGCGCACATAGCCGTCTGTGCCGTTCTCCACCCACACGTCGTCAATCACGTCTCCCAGCACGTCCGCAGCGGATTCCGGCGTCAGGCTCATGAAGTCAATGCCGGAGAACTGCAAGTCCGTCCCGTCAAACATGGGCAAATCCGCGCCGTTGTAGCTCGACGGAACCTGCACATAGTCGTCAAAGAGCGCATCAAAGCGGAGATTGTCGCGCACAGTGCTGATTTCCGCCTCGGTCGTGCGCGCGGACAGACCGTAAACGCGAATCGCGCTAACGATATTGTCCTCCATCGTAAAGATGACGCCCGTGTCCGTGTAGCCCTCGCCATCGGTTTCCACGCGCTCATGCACGGCGTATTCCACTGTCTGCACGCGCTGACCGTCGCGCTTCACTTCGCCCCATCTCATGCTTTCCGGCAGCAAGTCCAGCACATACAGCACGGCGGATTCGCGGCTGCCGCGCAGAGACGGATTCTCGCTGTAATTCGCTTCCAGCACGATGGACAGTTCGTCGCCTACCTGAATATCGCGCGGGCCCTGCTCTTCGGCGCTCGTCAGGACGATGGAAAGCAGCTGCGTGTCAATGCTCATCGCGGGCGAATCGGCATAAATCGTGCCGAAGGAATACTCGAAGGCATAGCCGTCCTCGGTCTTGGCATCCGCCGGATCGTTCAGGGGCGTAGAGGCCATTGCCAGCGTCTGCATCCGCGCGGCGAAGGCTTGCAGTTCCGCCAGCGTCAGGGCATCCGCGCTGTTGTCCTGCGCATCTTCCGCCGATGCGAAGATGCAGCTTACCCCCATCAAGACCGTCAGCAGCAGACAGAACATCCGTTTCATCATCGTCAAGCGCTCCTTTTTTTCGGAAACGATATGATTTACCAATGCTATTGTACCGCAAAAATCCGCCCTTGTACACCCTCGAAATGTGTGGAGAATGTAAACTTTGCGCAGAAAATCGCGGAAAAAGACGGTTTGCAGAAAAATATTCCACCTATTCCGCGGAAAATTCTCGATTTGCGCCACAAGAGTCAGGAAGAATCCGACGCTGTTTCCAGCGCATCCGCCAAATCTCCCAAAATGCGCCAGCAACGAACATCCGCCCCCTGTCGTTGGATGGGTGAAGCGGAAAGAAACGCCGCTTCAAAAGCACAACCTTTCTTCCATGGAAAGCAAACAAAATCCGTAGAACTGTTGGATTCTCTATGGTTCTCAGCCCCTTGCAACGCTGCTGACTACCATTTTGACTACTTGGACGTAGAAGTCAACATACTTTCGACCCTTCGGATGGCGTTTTCTTCCTTTTTTTCCGTGAGATGTGCATATATCCGCATTATCATCGTCTCATCCTCATGCCCCATCCAGCGCGCGGCAGTTTTAATGTCAACATCCGCATCATAGAGCATCGTCGCAAAAGTATGTCTGCAATCGTGCTGCCTGATTGCCACAGTTCTCCCCGCAATTTTTGTTAGATGATTTTGGTAACGCTTCCACGCATCGGTCACAGCGCTGAAAGAAATAATTTTGTTATCTTTCGATTTTATCACGCTTCCGTGTCGCCCTCGCAAGACATCCCGTAACGGCGGAAATAGCGGCACGTCACGAATACCAGCTTTGGTCTTTGGTGCAGTGACAATATAGTCGGAACGTTCGCGTCGAATCGCCTTTCGGACGTGAATCACACCTTTTTCGAAATCAACGTCATCATCAATATCGAGCGCAAGCGCTTCTCCACGCCTAAGCCCTGCATACACCATCACCATCGCGTAAATTCCCATTCTTTCGTTGTTACAAGTATCTCTGATTAGCTTTATTTCCCAATCATCAAGATTGCGGTGCGTCCCTACTGCCCCTTTCTTCCGCCTAACGTTCTCGCAGGGAGAAATTGCAACTATTCCATCATTTTTTGCAGCGCGAAAAACCGCTCTTGTTGATTCGGCTATCTTCCTTCGCGTCCCTTCTCCGCGGTCGGAAAAAGCGTTATAAAGTCGCTGTATATCCGACGGCGTGATTAGTCGCATCTCTGTCTGCGGCAGGATTGATGCTATCTGGTTAAGGCGTGAGACATATGCATCATATACATTTATGGTCACCTCGCTCTTGTACGTCGGCAGCCACTCCGCCGCGTACTCGGCGAACGTGTACTTCTCCCGTGGTTTCCTGCCGTATTTTTCCTGCTTTTTGTACTCTTCACGGGCTGCAAGGGCTTCGGACTGCGTTCGCCCGTAGAATGAGAATCCCTTATATTTACAAACGTAACGCCCGTCTGGGCGCTTTTTTAGTGTCTGGCGTGGCAAGTGTATCACTCCTTTTCTCTCATTGTGCCGCAAAACGCAGCAAAGTGCCATCGTAAATTGTGAACAAATTGAAAACATTTTGCAAACGCACGGAAAATTTTTGGTCATATTTCGCTGTGCGTCAGCATATGGTATTGCGGTGGACGGTAAAAAATACGCGACTGGAGAGGAACATATGACTGATTTTGATAAAAAGTTTGTTGTTGAAATGCTCGTCGAGAAGGTGAAGAAACTGCCGGATGACCTGCAAGCGAAATTTTTTTCGTGGCTGAAAAAGAAAATTCTTACAGATGGAATGAGCTGCAAAACACACAAAATTAGAAAACGCGAAGAAAAATAAAAAAAGCGAATAGCTAAGCTATTTTTATTTTTGCAGTTTTATTTCGTAATAATTTTGTAACATTTTTCGTCTTGAAGGTCAAGGAAGGTCAAACTTGGATGGCGATTTTTAATTTGCAAAACGCCTGAAACGCAGTAATTTCAAGGCTTTGCGCCATCTCTGAAATGGAATCAGCTAAATAATAAATAGCTGAGCTAAATAGTAAATAGCTTAGCTAAAAAAATAAATAGCTGAGCTATGTATAAAAAGAAAAGAAATAAAAGAAATAAAATAAAAAAAGAAAACAAAAAAAGAAAAATGCGCTGACGCGATTTTTTGCGGTGGCGGTGGTCTTTTTTTATCCAGCACCTTTCTGCGGGCATCCGCAGCATGGTCATCTTCGCGGCTTCGCGAAATTGATAGCCACGAGGCAGACCATTTTCGTGGTGTCGCGCAAATGGTTCTCGCTGCCCGTTTTGTTGGGGTCAACAAAACGTCTTGCCATTTTTGCCCAACAAAAAAAATCAGCAGGGGGGCTTGACAAGCGGGGCAATCTGGCATATAATCATGGCATCTTGCTTCTCCGCTCTGCTCCTCTGCTGATTCTCCTGATTGTCCTCACGCGCTTGCCGCTCTCAGGCGTTCGGGGACGCGCGGTTCTTCTTGCTGGTTTCATGTTCCCGACATTCGCGCCGTGGGCATCACGGTTCGCCCTTTTCAGCATCCCACTTGTCCGCCATGCGCTTTAAGCTATCACGTTCCCTGCGCTCCTGCCGCATACGGCGTTCTGCTTTCGCGGTTAGGTACTCAACGTAGTCCATCGCCTCGCGAACAACGTCATCCGGCGCACCCATCAGCTTGGCGATAATCGCCTCGCAGGTTGCGTCGAGGATAGGGCGTTCTGACGTTCCTTGCGGGTTGTCGGACAGTCCGCAAAGGTAGTCGGTGGTCACGCCGAGTGCTTCGGCGAACTTCACGACGCTGGTAATCTCCGGCGTGATGGTTCCACGCTCATAGCAAGAATATGTCGCTTGCGACACTCCAACGATGCTTGCCATTTCGGCTTGCGTCTTTTTTTTTGCCTTTCTCGCTTCCTTGAGCCTATCTCCAAGCATAAAAACACCTCAAAAATTTTTTTGCAAATTACCTTGACGTATAAAATCGAGTGTGCTATTATTAGCATTGATAATAAGCACTGATTGGAGGGATGCGGATGCAGAACCGCGTGCGTGAGTTCCGCGCAAAGAAGGGCTTTACGCAGATGCAGCTTGCGTGCGAAATCGGATGTGAGCAGGGGCTTGTGTCTCTGTATGAGAGGGGTGTAAATACCCCGTCACTGCATAACGCTCTTCGCCTTGCCCGTGCGCTTGGCACGACGGTCGAAGCCCTTTTCGGGGGTGAGGTCGATGGCTGAAAAGCTGCGGCACTTTCTCCACGTCGCCGGGGTGCAAGGAATCAGCGTCGCCGCGCTGTCCGAAAAGTCGGGTATCTCGAAGCCGACTATCTACCGATACGCCAACGGACAGGGAAGTCCAACTGTTGACGCGATGAAGCGCATTGCGAAAGCCCTCGGATGCACAGTCCGAGAGACGTTCCCGGAGGTTTACGGCGAGAAAGCGGACGTGCCGACCGTCAACATCACGGACACGCAGCCCATCAGCACGGCAAAGCTGGCGATGCAGTACGGCATGACAACACGCGAGTTTAATCAGGCGCTGTTCCGCGCTGGCATCCAGATACAGCGCTCTGATGGCTCTTGGGTGGTAGCCGGGGACTTTGCCGACATGGTGACTTACAAGCCCGTCAAAACGGAGAACGGCACTGTGCGGCTGTTCGCCATGTGGACGCTGACGGCGCGAAAGGTGATTCAATCCTTGCTGGAGGAGCAAGGGATAGTTCCGGCGGACGGCGTGAACGTGGGGTCGTCGGAACGCCCGACAAGATAGTCGAGCGACACGCCGTAGAAGTCGGCGAGGGCTATCAGGCAATCAAAAGACGGCGAGCGTTCGCCGTACTCATAACGCTGGTAGCCCAAGGCTGACATTCCAACGGCGGAATAGACTTGTTTCTGCGTCAACCCGCGCTCATGGCGCAGATGCTTTAATCGTCCGGGAAAATCCATGAAGCACCTCCAAAAAACGCTTGACATAACCGTTTGGTAGTGCTATAATAAGACTACCGAACGGTTATGCAGAAAGAGGGGCGAAGGTTGAGAAACGTTCGGATGGTTGAAGCACGGAAGCTCTGCGGAAAGACGCAGGAAGCCGTTGCGAAAGAGGTTGGCATTTCGACGCTTGCGTTTCAGCGCTACGAGGGTGGACAGCGAACCCCCAGCGTTACGACAGCGATTCGTATTGCTGACGCGCTGGGGGTGGAAGACATCAGGACGCTGTTTTGCTAACGGGTATCACTTGCTAAGATACAAGCAAGTCATATCTTGTCCGGGCTGACAGGAGGCGTAGAAAAACAGATTGCCATCGTCATCGAGGAAAACGAGCGAGTAGTTCAATGTGTCGAAGTCGGCAAGTTGGGAGAAGTCGTCGAGGTAATCTTGCGTCAAAGTTACCTTCGCTGCTTTGCCCTTGTAACCGGCGAACATATCGGCAACATACGCGCCGTTCATCTTCACCATGTAAGCCTTATCCTTCTTGCTGTAATAATAGCCGACGTAGCCGTCCTTCTTTCCGTACACTTCGACGACTTTTGCGAGGAAATCGGCATCCGCGCCCCAAGAGACGTAAACGTTAGAATCAGCGTCAATCGGAACGTCAAAATCCTCATGGACGGTTTCGCCGCTCTTGTTGCTGAACTCACAGTATACGTCGCCGGTAAAGTCGCTCTTTGTGCAGAAGCTCAGCTTGAGATAATAGCCACTTGCCCAATGGCTCACAGTCTCAGCAGCAGTTTCAAAAATGCGCGTGTAGGAATCAACCATGGAAGCGTATTCCGCAACGTCGCACGTCTTGAGCGTCGAGAATACCGGGTGGTAGCATTTAACCTCTATGCACTTTTCCGCCGTATCAGCGGAAAGCGAATAGTAATAGCCGTCATCCGAATGGTCGCCGAACGGAGACATTTGCAGAAAGCGAATGACGAAAGCTTCGTCATCGGTCAGCGCCAGCGCGGGGACGCAGGAAGCCATCAGGCAGCAGAGAACCAGCAGAACGGAAACAAACTTCTTCATCGTGATGATACCCCTTTCGTGTTTTGGAGGTGTGAACGTGTATCAGAGAAAGCGGCAGTTGAAACAGCGGATTGAGGACTTGCAAGCAAAAGTCGAGATGCTGGAAAAGGAGAACTTCGCGCTTCGCGAGGAAACGTACATGAGCGACGGCGTTTTCAAGCACAATCCGCTTTTGAGCTGGTACGGCAAGGAGTTGTGCCTTGCGTTCGGGCGAATCCTCGTTGCTCCGCGCTATCTGAAGCTGGACTTCGACCAATATAGCAAGTATATGCGCGATGTGCTTGACTACTTGAAGGAGATTCGGCTACTTGAAGAGAGCTATCAGCGAGAGAATCAAGCTGACGGCGGAGATGCCGACGGGAAGCAGGAATCGCAAGCAACTTGACTCGTACTGCTCCATTTCATCCAGCGCGTGACGGTTCAGCTCCGGCACATAATCCGGAGGACGTGCATCAAGGTCGGATGGGTGCGGCGGCGGTGGCGTCAAGAAGTCGGACGAACGCAACCGCGCAAGCTGTTCCTCCGAAAGCTGTTTGCCGCGCTGAAAGTCGCGGCAGAGACGATATTCCGACGCAAGCAAGGCATACTCACCACCTTTCACGCATACGATAAGAGCAGGGAGGTGAACCCGATGTACCACGTCAACCCGCCCGACATTGAGAGCCGGGTGAAGTACACCATCACGACGCGGCGGACAACTGCGCGGGATATGCACATATTAGCCGATGCCGGGTATATACCTATCAGGACGCACGTCCAGCGTTCCGGCGTAACGGTTGTCTGGGCGACACAGGCGGACGCAAAAAGGGCTTTGCGCGAAAGCAGCGTCTAATTCGCACAAAAACGCCCGCAGGAGCGCTTGCACGTCGGGACTGGTATTTCCTCACCTGATGGGCTGGAAGCGCTCAGGACGCCGTTTTTGTCCTTGTAGAGTGTTGTCCAGCGCAAACGCGCATCAGGAGCGCGATTTGATGAACTCGATGTACTTCATCACATCCGCACGTTGTGGAGCAGATAGAGATTTTACCTGCTCAACAAGTGGGTCGAAGTCGGGTGGCGAGAACGCGTTCTCATCACGTCCAACGAGCGTATCGAGCGAAACACCGAGAGCATCAGCAATTGCGAGAAGCCGCGTCGGAACGGGGTTGCTTCTTCCAGATTCGTAGTTCTGGATTGTTATCTCTGCGACGTTGGCGCGTTCTGCAAGCTGCTGCTGGGTCAGCCCGTTCGAGAGCCGAAGCGCAAGCAGAATTTCCGGGAACGGCACGATGCATCACCTCACTTGCGCGGGTTCGCCCGAACGTATCGAGCGTACCGCATGACTTCTTCCCGGTCTGACGGGGCAAGCGCGGAAATCTCCAAGTAGAGCGTGTCTGTCTCTTTGGGAGACGGTGCATCGTCGTACCCGGCAAGATAATCGTAGGAAACGCCGAAGAGGTCGGCAATTTTTCCGAATACCTCAACGCTTGGAGAACGCTGGCACTTCTCCAGCTGCGTTACGGACGCGCCGGAGATACCAAGCGCATCACCAAGCGCCGCAACGGAAAGCCCTGCTTGCTTGCGCAACGCCAAAAGGCGGGAAGCAAATTTTTCTCGCGAAAACATTGAAAACCTCTTGACATCAACGCAAAGTTGATGTATAATGGCAACAAGCAAGTGGAAAGCACTTGCTGAGAGTTGATGAGAAGGGAGCAACAATGAGAACCGCATTAAAGCGGGTCAGAGCCTTACAAGGCTGGTCGCAAGCCGATGTTGCAAAGCAACTCGGAATTACGGTACAGGCTTATAGCATGATTGAGACTGGGAAGCGTGACCCATCCTATCCTGTGTTGGTAGCGCTGGAGGACGTATTTCACACTTCCCACCGAGTACTACTGAGAGAGGAGTGACACGAAGATGCCACACGCAGACCCGGCAGGATTCGTCTTTTTGGGACTGAGCGTCGCAATCATCGCCGCGCTATGGCTGATTAACGAGGTGGCAACCTACATCAGCGTAGAGCGCGAGGGACGCAAGTCGCAGAGATGACAGAATCCTGCACACAAAGCATAACACAAGGGGATTGACAAAATCAAACGTCTATCCCCAAAGAAGAAGAAAAATCAAATTTTTTTAGCGGAAAACTTGACCGCTGGGCAAGTTAAGGAAAGGAGAAACGTTGGTAAACATTAGAAACCTTGCGGAAAGCAGGGGGTTGAGGATGGCGGACATTGCGCGAATCACAGGCATTTCAGAATCAATGCTTTCGCGGATTGCGAATGGTGAACGCAACGTCACGCCGAAGGTTGCAAAGCAGCTTGCGCCGACTTTGGGCGTAGACTGGTGGACACTCATCGACTAACTAATAGCGTGAAAAGCGCAAAGATAGAAAGGGGTATCACAATGGAAAAGGATTCTATCAAGTTGCAAATTGCAAACCAGCGCGGTTGCGTATCGCGCGGGGACGCGAACATGACGATTTTCGCCATTCGTCAGAGTGCGCGGAAACTGAAAGCACTGACGCGCGACGAGTTTGCGAAGTTAGGGAACTGGGACTACATCAGCGAGGCATACGACGCGTATGAAGCCGTGATGGAAGCCCTGCTGTTGGCTGTTAAGTACGAAATGGACAAGACGGCGGTTGCCGTCTAAGGGGGGGAAAAAGGGTAATGCTTGTTATTCCGGAAAAGGTCGTTCCAAACGCAGAGGCGCGGGCGGCAATCTGGGAAGCGAACATGGTCAACGATGTGCTGCTTCGCAATGCAACCGAAATCATCCGCAACCTCGACATGGTATGCGACAGCAAAAGTTTTGCAAGCCGCGTTTGGAACGAAATCGTGTATAGTACGCGAGTTGGGCGGAAAGAGAAGCACAAGGAAATGTTCCAGCGGTGCAGCGTCGGGGACGAATGGAAAGACCGCTACCACAACGCGAATGCCGTTTACAGAGCGTATGAGAGCGCGATGGACAAGCTGCTTGCCAAAACAAAGCAACTGAGGGAGGCTAATCAAAATGACTGACTTCCAACGAGCAACCGGTGTAACGATGCAGCCGGAGGAAGGCGAGGGCTTGCGGTGGTGCCCCATAGACGCGGTAATCGTCAAGCAGATTCGGGCGCATCTGGGAGACGGCGCAGCAATGCGCATCGTCTACGACGCCGTCTGCAACATGGCGGGCATTAACACGCCGGACGACATCACCAAGCTGACGTTTGAGCGGGCGTATAGCCGCGCACTGTCCGAGACGGGGCGGTATCAGGCGGGGGAGATTGACGCACAGGGCAATTTCATCGCGGAGGTAATCGCGACGGCTTTCACCCTTGCGCCTACTGAGATGATAACACAGAAGGGGGCGAAGTAAATGCCGGAATTTCGCGGTTATGAGCTGCGAACCGCCAGAGAGCAAGCAGGGCTGCGCTTGTGGCAAGTTGCGCAGGAAATCCACACATCGGAATCGTGCATCCGCCGCTGGGAGGGAGACGAAGCAGAGCCGTCGCCAGAAGTCATCGACCAGCTTGAGGAGCTGTACAAATGCCCTATGCTGTGGCATCGCTGGATGCTGTCACACAGCGACAGTTATCGGCGGCATTACAGCCCTGTCAGCGACACAACCACGATGGGGAGCGTCCTGCGGAATCGCTACGCAATCGAGGACATCTTGCGATTGCAGGAAGCCATCGAGCGCGACGTGAGCGATGATGGGCAAATCGACAACATGATGAACCGAGACAAGTACATCGAGCTCATCAAAAAGGCGGTTGCTTGCCTGTCCGACACGCTTGCGAGGATAGAGAAGCGGGGTGGCGCGAAATGACGCAGTACCTCAACACCGAGCGCGTCGCCGAAATTCTCTGCATCAGCAAGGAGAGTGCCAGGAAATTCATGCGCGAGATGCCGCACATCTGCATCGGCGGCAAGGCGCACGAAACCATCCGCGTCACTGTCAGCGATTTTGAGCAGGAGATGGAGCGCCGAAAGCGTTACCCGACGCAGGAGCAGGAGAACGAGGTCATCCGCCAGCGCAAGAAGCGCAACGACCTTGTGGCGCGCGGACTGATGAACCCTGATGGCACAATTGCCCGGAGACGGGCATAAAAAAAGCGCCCGTGCCGCGGGTACAAAGCGCGAACACGAGCAGACAGAAAGGGTAAGTGGCGGTTAAGCCACTTACAGTCTAACACAAAAACGAAAGGAAGTCAACATATATGGAGCAGTTTATCAGCGAAATCGAGGAAAACGAGCAGGAAGAACGCGCGGGTTTTGTCATCGACAACGACCAGAAGGCGGACTGGGCGGTTCGCCGCATCGCAGAGCTGGAAGCCGACACGCAGAAATGGAAGGACTACTACAAGGCGCAGAGTGAGCGCGTGGCGCAGTCCAACCAGCAGAGCATTGACTACTTCACCGCCCTGCTGGAAAGCTACTTCGACACCGTTCCGCACAAGGCGACGAAAACCAGCGAGAAGTACAAGCTGCCGAGCGGCGTTCTGGTTCGTAAGGCGCAAGCGCCGGAGTACGAGCGCGACGATGCGCAAATTATCGCGTGGTGTGCCGAGAATGCGCCGTCCTGCGTGGAGAACGTGCCGAAACTCAAATGGACAGCGCTGAAAGGGCTGATTACAGAGAACAACGGACAGGCAATTGATGAAATTACGGGCGAAGTCGTACCCGGCATCAAAATTGTTCCGCGCGACCCGGTTTTCGCGGTGCAGAAGGGGTGAGGCGAATGGCGAGACGCTGCTGCTTATGCGGGGCATATCTGGATAGCGGGGAGCGCTGCGACTGCGGATGCAGCCAAACGGACGAAGTGCCGCGAGGGTGCAGGAAGCCCGTGCGGAGAGTTGACGAAGCCAGCCGCACGGGTGAAGATTGGCGCTGGGAGAAGCACATCAACGACCAGTATCAGAGATGGTACGAATGCTGACAGGAGGAACGAGCATGGAAAACGGGCAGATTTACGCCGCAATCAGCGCGGCGATGGCGGACATTTCCGCAATTGGCAAGGACAAGTACAACCAGCAGCAGGGTTTTAAGTTCCGCGGCATCGACGATGTGATGAACGCCTTGAAGCCCATCCTGACGAAAAACAAGATTTTCACTGTTCCACAGGTTTTGGAGCAGACGCGAGAAATCAAGGTAACAGCGAAAGGTGGAGAACTGCGGTACAGTCTTCTTAAAATCGCGTTCCGCTTCTATGCCACCGACGGCAGTTTTGTCGAGGCGGTGACGCTGGGCGAAGGCATGGACAGCGGCGACAAGGCAAGCAACAAGGCAATGGCGATTGCTTACAAATACGCGCTGTTTCAAGTGTTCTGCATCCCTACGGAGGAGATGACCGACCCGGACGGCGAGAGCTACGAAACCAAGCACGAGGCGAAGCACGAACAGCCGAAGCCGCAGCCCAAGAACGCAGAGAACCCGGCAGAAACGCCGACGAACTACATCATGCGCGAATGCAGCAACATCGGCATGGATATGCAGGAGTTAGGCAGAGTTCGTGCCGCGCTTGTGGAAGCAAACATCGTCCGCAACATTCCGACGAAAGAGATGACGATGGCGGACGCAAAGGCGCTGATGGACGCGGTGAAAGCTAATTTCCGGGAGGCGTCATGATGAATAGGGCAGAACGCAGGAAAGCGGCGCGGGACATGACCCACGCCACGCAGAGCATCATGAGGGCGCGGGGAGGCTACGAACGCGAGTATGAGCGCGGAGCGAAGGACGCAGAACGCCACGCAATCAAGATGATTTTCGCCGGAATGTGCCTTGCGATGAAAGAGGAGTTCGGGTTTGGCGCACAGCGGATTCATCGGATGCTGACGGCGACGCAAAAGTATCTGCAACCCGGTGCGTACTTCACAACGGCAGAATTGATTGATGAGGTTCTGGAAAAGACGGGCATCCGTCTGGATTTCGATGACCCGTTTGATATGGTAGAGCGAATTGAGAAAGGTGAAAGGCAATGAATGTAGTCAGCAACGTGGAAATCATGGGGCTTGCGTCGAGTATAAAGGCAAGCCACTATCCGATGGCAACCGACACGGAGAATTGCAGCGCGGAAGTCACAGAGCGGACGATGGCGCTTGCAACCTGTTTAGCTGGTAGCGGACACGACCAGTTTTTGACTGGAATCGTCGTGCAGTTCGACCTCACGTTCTCAATCAAGGCGTGGGTGGAAGCCGAGCGGTATCATTTTCTGGATTTTGTATCGAGCCAGTCCACCATGCACCGCATTATGAGCATGGACATCGACGAGAAGTGCATCGACTATGTGCGCCGTGAAACAATCGAGCTTATCGAGAAGATGGTTGAGGAGTACAAGGAAGCCCCAACGCAGGAACGGTATCTTGCAGTCATCTACAACGTGCCTGTTGGCTTGCGGCTGACGGCGCGGATGACTACCAACTATCGGCAGCTCAAAACCATCTATCAGCAGCGTGGAAATCACCGTCTGCCGGAATGGAGGGCGTTTTGCGCATGGATTGAGACGCTGCCGAGAGCGGAGTTTGTCACAGGAAAGGAGAAGCAAAGCTGTGGCGACTGAAAGGGAAAAGTTTCCACATTGCCCATACTGCGGAACGGAAATGCGGTGCGATTCCGAAAGATACATCACAGGCGGAGGCTACGCTGCATATAGATGCCCCAAATGCCGTTCCATGTCGCCAATTAAGGAAGACATGGAATCGTTTGGCAATGCGTGTAAAAACGCCTATTATGACGCAATGCACCGGTGCAAACCGCATAATCAAGTTCTGACGATAGATGATTTGTTAAAAACAGTATGTTGCTGGGGGTTTGGAGGTGACCCGGAACAAGAAATTATAATGTGGCTGGAATATAAAGACGTGATTAAAGGATACACCGTAGTCAAAGGAATGGAAGCACATGGCGAGAAAACATTGTTTAAGTTTTCGTTGCTCGGCGCTGACGGCGTTTTTAAACTGGATGCGGATGCGTGCGGAAGCCGTTGGCGATGCTGGTCTTTTAAGCCAACGCAAAATGCGCTGAAAGAAACGCCGTGGGAGGGGGAAAAGAATGCCTAAAGAAGAACTTATGCCGCGATGCCCGTACTGCGACGATGAAATGAAATACGTTGTACTCGATATGGAAAGAAGAACAGCGCGGCTTCGTTGTCCGACGTGCGACTCAGAATTTCTGCCGTGGGAGGGAGAAAGTGACGATGACGACTAAGCCGCGTAACCGCGTTCTGACGTTTGCCGAAGCAAGCGCGCAGAACCAAAAGACGGCGCGTGTTTGGGTGGAACTGCGCTACAATATTCCAATCTGCGCGTATTTCCTCGTGCGCACAAACAAAACGTGCCGAGTGATTCCGTACAATCTTGGTATTGGCAGCTTCGTCGTCGGAGAAGAGGACTACGGCACAAAGTGGCGGTGCTGGGAGAAAGAGCCGACACGAGAAGAAACCAAACGCGAGCCGTGGAGTGCGCCATGATTGCGACAGTCGGCAAAGTCATCGAGAAACCGGGCAGCCTGACAATCCAGACTGCCCGACCCGATGCGGAAAACCTATCCGATACAGTCACCGTGCTATGGCAGGATTGCCGCACGATTAGTCCAGAGCAACGACGTAAGGCGTGGGCGCTGATTGGCGAGATTGCCGCCGCGACGGGATACATCGGACAGGGCGACAAAAGCGACCTAAACACGATGCTCAAGGCGGAGTTTCTGCGAGCGCGTATTGATAAGCTGCAAGCGGAGGCAATCAAGGCATTCAGCCTGTCCGACGTGGACATGACAACCGCGCGGCTTTACATCGACTGGCTTGTTGAGTTCTGCGTGGTGAATGACATTCCGACAAAGCAGCCGCTTGTGGAGTATGCGGAGGACATCGGCGCGTACATCTATGCTTGCGTGATGCACAAGCAGTGCGCCGTCTGTGGACGCAGACCGTCAGACCTACACCACTGGGAGCGCGTCGGCATGGGTGCAGACCGCACAGAAATCAATCATATCGGGCTGCTGTGCGAACCGCTTTGCCGTGTACATCACACAGAGTGCCACACGATGGCACAGGCGGAGTTCGACGAGAAGTACCACATTCAGCCCGTCAAAATCGACGAAAAAATAGCAAAGTTGTACAAACTGGGGAGGAAAAGCAATGAACAAGCTGACAATCATCGGAAATCTAACGCGGGACGTTGAGTTGCGCACGACGCAGAGCGGCAAGAGCGTCGCCAATTTCACGGTTGCGGTCAATCGCCGCGCGAAACCGGGTGAAAAGGCGGAAGCAGACTTCTTCCGCGTGTCCGTCTGGGACAAGCAAGCGGAAACGTGCCAAAAGTACCTTGCAAAGGGGCGCAAGGTTTGTGTGATTGGCAGCGTCAGCGTCAACACATACAACGCCAACGACGGAAGCACACGCGCGACGCTGGAAGTCTTCGCGCAGGATGTTGAGTTTCTGGATAGCGCGAAACAGGATGCACCGCAGACGGAAGCACACGGAGCGGCTCAACCGCCCGCGCCGCAGTACACCCCGGTATACAACGAGGATTTGCCGTTCTAACGGCAGCTGATGGAGGTAGCAAATGGAGCTTGAGTATGTGCCTGTGCAGGTAGCCATGCGCCGGGAAATCGCGAGACTTTCCGACGAAGAAGCCGGACGTGCGCTTAAAGCCATTCTTGATTATGTGGCGACGGGTGAGGATGTCGAGCCGGAAGGAAACGCGGCGTTTTTGTACCTTGCGCTGTTGCGAGAATGCGATAAAATCTGCAAGATTCACGAGGTGCGTTCCGCAGGTGGCAAGGCTGGCGGACGTGGTCGCCCGAAGAAAACAAAGTCAGAAGAAATCCAGCAGTCCGAATCGGAACAGGCGCAGCTCAATCCAGAACCAGAGCAGAAGCCCGAAGTGCGCGCTCCTGCATCCTTCATCAGCGACGAAGAAGCAGCAGAAATCCAGCAAGGCACAAACGATGTGCTGGACGAAGCGAAACGGCAGGGATTCCCCGACACGACGGCGACGATGGAGACGCTAAACCAGCTTGTGGCGGACAACGGCGCGGAAGAAGTGCTGGAATGTGTGAAAATCGCCGGGGAGGCAGGAAAGCCGAACATCCGATACCTCAAAGGCGTAATTAACGGACGCACAAAAGAACGACAAGAGGAAGAACGCCAAGCGCGGATTGATGCAGAGAAATACCCGGTAGTATCAAGCGCAGATTACGACTACAAGCCGCCGTCGGTAACGTTCGGGGAGGTATTCAAAAAGTACGCAAAGCAACGAGCTTTAGAGCATCCAGAGGAACGAGTGAAGTTGGAAGAATTAGCGGGGAGATTTAGCTAATTATGGACGCATACATTAACGAGGACGCGGAAAAGAGCCTGATTGGGCTTGCAATGCAGGATGCAATCGTCGCACAAGAGGTTGCAGCACTGCCGGACAGCATTTTCGGGTTAAAAGAAATGCAAGCCTGTCAGCGCGGCATCATGCGACTTGCAAAGCAAGGAAAGAACGTTGACCTTGTAACGCTGGACGCAGAGGTACAATGCGACTTGCAAAACACCGCCCTCTTGATGGAATGCGTAAAAATGGGTATCTCTCCTGTCATGTCCCGGCAATATATAGCGATTCTGGCGGAGTGCGCGAAACGTCGCGAGCTTGCAGCACTGGCGAGAAAAATTCTGCAAGACGTGGGCAATCCCGGCGCGTCGGTGGAATCTCTTCAAGCGGAATGCGCAACAGCGGCGCAATCATCAGCAGCCGTCGATGACGGCGTAACGATGAAAGACGCAGTGTTCGCGTTTGTGGATTCAATCGGAAAGCAAGACGGCATAATGTCCGGAATCGCAGACCTTGATAATAGGCTCGGCGGATTCAAGCCGGGACAGCTCATTTACATCGGCGCACGTCCGGGCGTAGGTAAAACGTCGTTGGCTATCTGCATGGCGAAATACGTCGCAGAACACGGCGGCGGGGTGCTGATGGTGTCCTTGGAGATGAATCCGGCAGAGATTGTAGCACGTTTTCTGGCGAACGAATCCGGGGTGGACTTGCAAAAGCTGTCCACTGGCAAAATGGAGCTGTCAGATTTCGAGCGCATAACGCCGTGCTATCAAGCTGTCGCGAATCTCCCAATCAGCATCGAGGAGCGAGCGGTCACGCCCTTGCAAATCCGCAACGCAGCGGCGAAGATGAAAGCAAGCAAGCAGGGGTTGAGCCTGATTGTAGTTGATTACATCCAACTCATGAGAGCCGATGAGAAGTGCGGAAACCGCACAGAGGAGGTGACGCAAATCAGCCGAGAATTGAAGCTGATGGCGATGGATTTAGGCGTTCCGCTGCTGTGCATGACGCAGTTCAACCGTGAGAGCGAGAAGGGATTCGGCAAAGCGACAAAAAGCGAGCCGGATATGTCGCAAGCGCGAGACAGCGGCGCGATTGAGCAGGACGCGAACGTGTTTCTTATCTTGCATGAGCCAGAAGAGCCGCAGGACGCGAATAGCGACAGATGGCAGATGTACCACAATTGCCAAGCGAACGGGTTGACGTGGCAAACGTGCCGAATCAGGAAGAATCGAAACGGCGCAACGGGGCTTGTGCATCTGGGCTTCGACAAGCCGCACATGCGGTATACATGCCTAAAAAAGGACTAAAAGGAGGAAAGCCATGTACAACATCATCGTTTACGAGAACAAACGGTTTGGAAACATTCGGACATTCGTCGAAGAAGGGAAACAAGAGCCGTGGTTCGTGGCGGCGGATGTGTGCCGAGCGCTAGAAGTCAAGAACGCACGGGATGCAGTGGCACGTCTGGACGACGACGAAAAGAATACCGTCGTTTTAACCGACGGTATTCGCGGCAATCCAAATGTGACCGTCGTCAGCGAACCCGGGCTGTACGCACTCGTCCTCAGCAGTCGCAAGCCGGAGGCGAAAGAGTTCAAGCGCTGGATTACGCACGATGTCATCCCATCAATCCGAAAGAGCGGCGGCTACATCGCAGGGCAGGAAGACATGAGCGACGCTGACTTGATGGCGAAAGCCCTGATTGTTGCCCAGCGACAGATTGAGCAGCGCGACAAGCAAATCACGGAGATGCAGCCAAAGGCGCTGTTCGCGGATGCTGTGAGCGCAAGCAAAACAAGCATCCTTGTGAACGAGATGGCGAAGCTGCTGCGGCAGAATGGCGTTGAAATCGGCGAAAAGAAGCTGTTCAAACTCCTGCGCGTGAACGGATATTTGTGCAGCAAAGGAGAGCTTCACAACTGCCCGACGCAAAGAGCTATGGATATGGGACTTTTCGAGATAAAGGAAACGGCTATCACAACGTCGGACGGCAGCGTTATACTGCGGCGAACGCCGAAAGTGACGGGAAAAGGGCAAGTGTACTTCATCAAAAAGTTTAAGGGGGGATGGGCGTAATGCGAGTAAAACCAAAGCCTTGCCCGAATTGCGGAAGCAAGTACGTGGAAATGTGGACTAAATTTTTCGGCGGTAACGGTTTTGAGGTAAGATGCTTGGACTGTGGTTATATCGGTGAGCTTGGAAAAACAAGAGCCGCAGCCGCGAGAGCGTGGAATAACGACGAAAGGAGAAAGAAGAATGCAGGATTATAAGCTGAAACCGTGCCCGTTCTGTGGAAGAAGTCCTGATGTATACCAAGCTCCAAATATGATGATTTTGATGGGGATGCCGTATTTCGCTGGAGAATGGATTTGCTTATGTCTGCATTGCCAAATGAGTGCCGTCGGAGGGAAGAAGTATTCGGATGTTGTGCAAAAGTGGAATCGACGAGCGCCGGGATGGGTGTCCGTGGATAAGGTGCTGCCGCTAAATAGAACGCACGTCATCGGATTTGATATAGAAAGTGGGTGGAACTATCCATCGTTGTGTTTTTGTCCAGACACAAAGGAGTTTTTGGACGAAACATACGACTACAAGCCTGTGAGCATCACGCACTGGATGCCATACCCGGAAGCGCCAAAGGAGGACGAAGAGGATGAATGAGTGCAAAAACCGTGTGCTGTCCCTTACAGAGCTTGCGGTAGGCGCAGGAACGCTCGTATGGCTGGAAGATAACAACGGAGGCGACGAGCCGTGCGTACATGCGCGAATGGTAACGTACTGGGAAAGTAAAAGCCACCGCATGTATTTCGACGGCGGACGCACATGGTACGCCGATTACACCTACGGCGAGACGTGGCGCTGCTGGCTGCGGAAGCCGACGCCGGAAGAAATGGCGAATATACCGTGGGAGGAAAACCAAAAATGAAGTATGAGTTTACTGGCGAAGTAAAAAACATCGGCGGAAAGATACTGCACCGCATCCGGGCAGTGCGCGACATCCCGGAACAAAACGTGAAGGCTGGCGACTTGGGCGGCTGGCTCGAAACAGAGGAAAATCTTTCACACGACAGCGCAGCGTGGGTAACTGGCGAGGCATGGGTGATGGGAAGGGCATATGTGACGGATTCGACGCTGGTGGCGGGAAAGGCGTTGGTGACGGGCGAGGCGTTGGTGATGGGTGCGGCGTTGGTGATGGGTGCGGCGTTGGTGACGGATTCGGCGCATGTGATGGGTGCGGCGTTGGTGACGGATTCGGCGCGTGTGATGGGCGAGGCGCGTGTGTCGGGAAAGGCGCGTGTGACGGGAAAAGCGTGGGTTATGGGCACGGCGTGCGTGACAGGCAAGGCGTGCGTGAGTGGAAATGCGCGTGTGATGAAGTCGTCTGACTGCATTACAATCGGTACAATCGGCAGCCGTGACGACACAACCACTTTTTACCGTGGCGCAGATGGGAAAATATACGTTTCCTGCGGATGCTTCAACGGCTCAATTGACGACTTTGCCGCAAAAGTCAAGGCAGTCCACGCAGGGACAAAGCACGAAAAGACGTACTTGCTGGCAATTGAGTTGGCAAAGGCGCAGATTGAGACGTAAGGAAGGAAATCTGATGAAAACTGTGACGCTGCCCGAGGCGGTGCTTTTCGGCACGATGATTGGTTTGGGAGTGACGGGCTTCCTGCTGGCGAAGGAAACGCGCCCGTGGTACATTTACATTCTGCTGGCGCTCGTCAACTATATCATTTCGATTCTTGTGTACGCCGGAGCGGATGCGCTTGCGGCGTGGTTGGGGGGATGACAATGACGGTTATCGGTCTTTTGTGTCTGCTGGCGGCTACGGTGTGCGTGGCTTGCGCATTTGTAAATAAGGAGTGATGGTGGTTGTGAAAGAATTGCAAGATGAAATTGTAACGGTTGTGTTCTCCGAGCTTCTCCGAGCGCAAAAAGAGCATGGAGAAACGTTCAACTCCATGCCGGAGGCGTTCTCCGTGATTTGGGAAGAAGTCGAAGAAGCGAAAGAAGAGATGCAGCGTGTCATCCGAAAGGCAAACGACGTCTGGCTTGCGAACCGCCGAGACGACGAGAAAGCATTCACGATGTGCGCGAGCAAAACAGCAGCGGCAGCTACACTGCTGGCTTGCGAAGCTGTGCAGGTTGCGGCAATGTGCATGAAGGCGCAGAGAGGAGGTGCAGCATGGTCGAAAGGCAAGATTGGCTGAATGCGCTGACAATCTGCCCGGTTTGCAACGCAATGATGAAGCGATACACTACGATTGATGTTCAGGGAGGCGCATGGGTAAAATGTACAAATCCAGAGTGCGGACTACACGGCGTTCTCTTTATGCCGATGTAATCCCGACGGAGGACGAAGAGCAGGAAGCCCTTTTCCGCTGGGCGGAGGCTCAAAGCGCAACGAAGCCATGGCTGAAAGGGATGTTCGCAATCCCGAACGGCGGCTATCGCGCCAAAGCAACAGCCGCGAGAATGAAACGCACCGGGACGCGTGCAGGAGTGCCGGACATCTTCCTGCCCGTCTCCAATGGACGAGAACACGGGCTTTTTATTGAGATGAAGCGGCGGAAGGGCGGGACAGTATCGACATCGCAGAAAGAGCGCATGAAAATGCTTACCGCCGAGGGATACCGTTGCGTCGTGGCGAAGGGTTGCCAAGAAGCGATTGATGCGATTATGCGATACATGAACGGAGAGTGAGACAATGCTGGACACCGACGACATCCGGTACTCTTTTTGGTTGGAGAAAGAGCTGGAAAAGAACGTTAGGCGGCTTGCGGGGAACGTTTCGCGTGGATGCAAAAGCCGCCACGATGCCTACAAAGTCAGGGCGACGCAGGACGCAATCAGGCGGCTAAACGGCGAGAAGGAGGCAAACGGAGCAATTGAGAAGGTACAAGATATGCTGTACACGGAGCTAATGAGCGGACAGATTCGCCCGGCGCTGTATACAGCTATCGTTAAGGCGTTTGAAGGGGTAAAATAATCGTGGGCGGTCGCGGGAGGGGAAAATGGTTGACTTAAAGCGGATGCGGTATCTCATCAGGCGGTATCCTATGGCTTGCTTGCGAGCAGAACAGGCGCGAATCCGGGCGCAGAAGCTGACGCGGACAATCAGCGACGCGCCGCGCGGGGGCGGAAGTATGAACAGCACGGAGGAAGGGCTGCTGTATCGCATCGAGGCACTGGAACGCAAGAAAGCAATCTGGGACGAGTTGTGCAGGATGCGCGAAGAGCTTGCGCCGCTGGTGGATGCGCTGGAAAGTCCGCTGGAAGTGCAGTGCATGAGAATGCGGTATCTGGAGGGAAGGAGCGTCCGGGAAATCAGCTACAATCTGGCGTATTCCGAGCAGCATGTTTTTCGCGTGATTGGTAACGCGGAGCGGAAAATCCAGAGCGCGGAATAAGGTGGTCGCGCATCGAAAGGTGCGCGATTTTCTTTGCAAAAATCGCAAAAAAACTGCATTTCGCCCCTTGACATATTGCCGGGAATATGCTATAATAATTTATGTCAAGGGGCGGTACAAAATAAAAGCCCCCGACAGAAAGGGAAAGAAAATGAAAACAAAGTATCAGCCGCTCAAAAATCCAACTGCCTACCGACTTGAAGTAATCATCAGAACGTGCGAATCCGTAGAAGGTTTGGGCATGATAAGGGGAATTATTCAAACGCTGCTCGTTTGCAATAGAATAACCGTAGAGGACCGCGATTATCTGGGAATCCTTGCTTGTGATATTATCAAGGCAAAGCGCGAAAACAAATAATTGATAACTCAGGAGGAGCATAGACCAACGCGACGGACGGAATTACAGCTGACCTAACGGCTATACGGGGAGAAAAGGAACAATATGTTGTACTACACCGTGAAGCAGGAGATGTCCCCATACTGGGAGAGGACGATTGCAAAGTTTGACAGATTCGAGGAAGCCGACAAGTACGCGCGGAAAGAATCACGATTTTCCGCAAGCCGATATTCCATCTACAAAAACAACCGCACAGGAGAACATTTTGAAGCAATGTATATCGCAGGGATGTGTGCAATAATGTAATGCCGGATAGGAGGGCAAGATGGAAGTAACGCTGACGAAGGAAGAATACAGAGAGCTTAAAAAGCATGGTCGCCTTGAAAAAGATGGTTGCGTGTACAGCCACCTTGCAAAGCTGAACGGCGAAACGCTCGCAATCTGCGAAAGAGCAAACGATATGGACTACATCGTCGAGGTGAAGCGTGAAAAGTAACGGCTTGCAAAATCAATCATCCTATGCTACAATACCTCCGAAAGGGGTTGTAGCAATGCGGAAAGAATACTACCAAGGCGCGGCATCCGTCCGCGCGATGAAGAAGTATCGCGAAAAAGAAGGAATCAAGACGGTGCGCTTCGACGTTCGCGCTGGGAGCAAAGAGGCGCTGGAAGAAGAAGCAAAGCGCCGTGGTCTCTCGGTGGCACAGTTAATCGTTGATTCCGTAAACGCATACGTCGGGTGTGAAATAATTACCAACAGGAAACAATAATGGCATGGGGGCGCATCCGCTGGGGTGCGCCTTTTTTGTTGCTCAAAAAAGTTTGCAAAAAAATCTCGAAAAAATGTGATTTACCCCTTGACATATACGGCAGTATATGCTATAATAATAGTGTCAGGAGGGCGGTACAAAAAATAAAGCCCCCGACAGAAAGGGAAAGACAATGACTGATAAAGCAAAAAGCGCGGCGCTGTTTGAACAGCACCGCCAAATGACCAAGGCGTGGGAAGCGCAAATGGACGTACTCGCCAAAGAAGAAAGCATCACCGACGAGGAATACGAACAGAAGCTCATGGAGCTTTACAAGCAACACAAAGAAAAAGCGGATGCGGTTTGGCTGAAAGCGTTCGCACTGCGATTTCCGAAGCGCAAGGGCTGGTTCGCGGAAGTTTTCGCGCCTTCGTTCGGGATTTGCGAAAACAAGAAACTTTCGCCGAAGCAAACACAAGTGTTCGTCGACTACTGCATCAGTGATGCGGATACATGGCGGAATGGCAATACGTACTGCCGGTTTGGCGACAAGCTGGTAACGCTCACTCGCCCGCGTTACGCAAATGGATGCGGGTACGTTACAATAAGGCAACTGTAAATGAATGGAGGGGAAAACACAGTGATGCTGACGCTGACGAAGGAAGAATACAGAGAGCTTAAAAAGCATGGTCGCCTTGAAAAAGATGGTTGCGTGTACAGCCACCTTGCAAAGCTGAACGGCGAAACGCTCGCAATCTGCGAAAGAGCAAACGATATGGACTACATCGTCGAGGTGAAGCGTGAAAAGTAACGGCTTGCAAAATCAATCATCCTATGCTACAATACCTCCGAAAGGGGTTGTAGCAATGCGGAAAGAATACTACCAAGGCGCGGCATCCGTCCGCGCGATGAAGAAGTATCGCGAAAAAGAAGGAATCAAGACGGTGCGCTTCGACGTTCGCGCTGGGAGCAAAGAGGCGCTGGAAGAAGAAGCAAAGCGCCGTGGTCTCTCGGTGGCACAGTTAATCGTTGATTCCGTAAACGCATACGTCGGGTGTGAAATAATTACCAACAGGAAACAATAATGGCATGGGGGCGCATCCGCTGGGGTGCGCCTTTTTTGTTGCTCAAAAAAGTTTGCAAAAAAATCTCGAAAAAATGTGATTTACCCCTTGACATATACGGCAGTATATGCTATAATAATAGTGTCAGGAGGGCGGTACAAAAAATAAAGCCCCCGACAGAAAGAGGTAAGAATTATGAAGTTCGCGAGCATCAAGAAGGGCATCCGCATCACCGAGAAGATGGCGCAGAAGCTGGCTATCAACTGGTACTACGAAACGAAGAAATACTGCTACGAGTTGCAGTACGGGGACGAAACGATGGATGGCGACTACGAGCGTAGCATCGTTCGCTGGAAGAAAGGCGAAGAGTACAAGCCTTCCGAAGTCGTTGCAACGTTGGCGTGAACAGGAAGGAGGAGCAAGCAACATGTCAAACGAAGAAATCATCGTCAAGTCCGCCATCAGCGCGGGCATCTTCTCCGAAGAGGAAGCAGCTGCTTACATCATGAACGGGTTGCGCCTCCCGATTCACACCTTCTCCGAGTGGAAGAACCTCGGTTACATGGTCAAGAAGGGCGAACACGCCGCGCTGACCGTGAGCATCTGGAAGCCCAAGACGCGCAAGAAGAAGGACGAAAAGACCGTTGACGCAAAGGAAGAGAATAGCGGGTTCTTCCTGACGACCGCATACTTGTTCACCAAGCAGCAGGTGGAAGCAATCAAGCCCGCCTAATCGCAACAGAATGCCGCCTGAGAGCCGCAGGAGCAATCAGGCGGCATAATTATGAGCAAAAACAAGCAAGCCGTTAGAACGCGAAATAGGCGGCATTTCTGGCAATGCCAAAGAAGAAAAAACATATAGAAATAAAAAAATGAGAGTTATGAGAGTAATTTTCGTGCTATAATGTAAAATGTAAAAGCAGCAAGAAAGACGCAAGCAGTGATGCAAGCGTCTTTTTTGTTGGAAGAGGCGACTATGGAAGTGCTGCGCTTGCCTCTTCGGCGGCGGGATTTATGCGCGATGCGCTTTGTTGCGTTGGTGGGGACGCGACGGAAGAAGAGGAGGGGAAAATGGAGCAATTGACGCTTGCAGAAGCATCGGAGGAGTACAAGGCGTTTGTTGATAAGTTCAAGCCGAAACTGACAACGGACGATTGCTATACGCCGCCGAACATTTACGAAACGGTAAAAGAGTGGGTGTTCGAGCATTACAGCCTTGACAAAAGCACGAAGGTAATTCGTCCATTTTATCCGGGCGGCGATTACGAACACGCAGAATATCCAGAAAACAGCATCGTTATTGATAACCCGCCATTCTCCATCTTTTCGAAAATCGAAAAATTCTACCTTGCGCGTGGCATCCGCTTTTTCTTGTTTGCACCCGGAACTGCTTGTTTCAAACCGTACAACGGATTACATTGCGTATGCGTCGGCGGACAAGTAACTTATCAAAACGGCGCAAACGTCAACACGTCATTTGTGACAAACTTGGGGGGGCATTTGGTTGAGACTGCGCCGGACTTATACCGCAGAATAAAAACAGAAAACGAGAAAAACGTCAAAGCACAGAAAAAACACCTTGACAAGCTGAAATTTCCGCCGCAAGTCGCAACCGCCGCGCAACTCAACCAGCTTTCCGCGAAAGGACAATACTTCACGCTCGACGAGAAGGACGTTGTTTTTGCAAGAACGCTCGACAACGCGAAGAAAAGCGTTTTTGGGTCTTGCTTCCTGCTATCGGAGAAGGCAGCGGCAGAAAGAGCAGCGGCAGAAAGAGCAGCGGCAGAAAGAGCAGTGAATGATGAAACGCATTATATCGAGCTGTCCGAGCGAGAAAAGGAAATCATCAAAGGATTGGGAGTAGGAGGGCAAACCAGTTGATTGAATGGAACGGCATCAAAATCGTCGAAACGGATTGTATGCTGCCTATTGACCGCGTGAAACCATACGCGAGAAACGCAAAGCGGCATCCACAGGAGCAAATCGACGAAATCAAGGCAAGCATCAAGCGGTTCGGCATGGACGACCCCATCGGCATCTGGGGCAAGGAAAACCTGATTGTCGAGGGTCACGGGCGGCTGGAAGCGTGCAAGCAGCTCGGCTTCCCGACAGTGCCGTGCATCCGCCTTGACCATCTGACGAAGGAAGAGCGCAAGGCGTACACACTGGCGCACAACAAAACCAACATGGACAGCGGCTGGGACTTTACGGCGCTTGACCAAGAGCTGGCGGAAATCGTTGATGTTGATATGAGCGAGTTCGGCTTCGGTGCATTAAATAGTTTCATCGAAGAAAACGAGCCTCCGAAAACATTTAAGGAATTTACTGGGGAGGAAGAAGTAAAGCATAAATGTCCGAGGTGCGGATATGAATGGAACTAATATTTATTCCGTTCCTTCTATGAAAGAAATAGATGAAATTCCGTGGAATGGATATAATGTAGTAAGCACATTCTCCGGTGGTGGTGGTTCTTGCCTTGGGTATAGAATGGCGGGTTACAAAATTCTGTGGGCAAATGAATTTGTCGAAGAGGCTCAAAAAACATATCGCGCCAATCATAACGGCACATATCTCGATACAAGAGATATTCGAGACATAAAGCCGGAGGAAATTCTTGAACAGACTGGACTAAAAAAAGGTGAGCTTGACTTATTCGATGGGTCGCCTCCGTGCTGCGCATTTTCCACAGCGGGAAAGCGCGAAAAGGGATGGGGAAAAAAAAGAGCATATAGTGACGGGAAAAGTCAACAGATAGAGAATCTTTTTCTTGAATATATTAGAATCCTAAATGGGTTGCAGCCCAAAACATTTGTAGCTGAAAACGTTTCAGGAATGGTAAAAGGAACGGCTGTCGGATATTTCCGAGAATATATAAAGTGCATGGAGCAGTGCGGCTACAAAGTAAAAGCGCAGCTAATCAATGCAAAATATTTAGGTGTTCCGCAAAGCCGCGAACGTATAATTTTCGTCGGTGTAAGAAACGATATAGGAATTATGCCTTGCTTTCCCAAACCCTATAATTATATTGTGCCGCTTGGGAACGCATTAAAAAATATTACAAACGATGAAAAAGAGATAAAGCAGCTTATCGAGGATGCGAATAAATACAAATGGGGAGAGATACTAAAAAAAATACCGAGAAACCAAAAAAAACCTATATCTGGTACTTCCGTCGCAAATGGTTCATACTTTAATTTAATAAGAGAATCGCTATATGCGCCATGCTCGACGATATGTCAGATGCACGGATATGCCAGCGCAGCTGGAAGTTGTCACCCGACAGAAGATAGGAAATTTACAATAGCGGAGCTGAAAAGAATAACAAGCGTACCAGACGATTTTGTTTTAACGGGAACATTTGCGCAGCGATGGGAACGTCTTGGGCGTATGGTTCCGCCAATAATGATGCGCGAAATATCGAGAACAATAAAAGAAAACATTCTCGATAAATTATAAAAGGAGAAAAGCCATGAGCGAAATCGACAATATTATTCCAAAGGAAAAATGGCAATTCGGAAGAGATGTCGCGGAATGCTTTCCCAATATGCTTGAACGCTCCATTCCGGGATATGTACAGATGCGCGAATTAACATTTGCAGTTGGCGAAAAATATCTCAGGAAAGACGGGAAAATATCAAATATTGTTGATATTGGATGTTCAAACGGATTATCTATTTATCCGTTTTTGCAGAAATACGGAGCGCGTATTCGGAGTTTCCTTGTTGATAATAGTGATGCTATGATTGAAGCAGTGAACAAGGAATATTCCGGCTGGATTAGCTGCGGAGCAATGCAGACGTATTGTTGCGATATTACCAAGCAATATCCACAAACAATTGCTGATTTGACGCTTTTGGTTTTGTCATTGCAGTTCGTTCCAATCGAGGAACGTCAGCAGCTACTAAAAAAAATTTACAATCACACGGAAAAAGGCGGAGCAATCATCCTTGTTGAAAAAGTACAAGGAGAAGATGCGGAAATGGACGATTTGCTGACGGACTGCTACTATGCACAAAAACGTGCGAATGGATATTCCGATACACAAATCATCGAAAAACGCAGAAGTTTAAGAGGCGTTCTCGTGAACCTGAAACCTGAATGGAATGAAGAGCTTTTGAAAGGCGCTGGATTTACAAATATTCAGATGTTTTGGCGACACCTGAATTTTTGCGGGTGGGTTGCGAAAAAATGAGCGACGACGTTAACATCGACATCCCAGAAATCAACTTCCCCGACACAATCACACTTGACGACGACATAGATTTCGCCGTCGCCGACTTCTCCCTTGTGGACGAGGAAGAGCAGACGCGCATCATAAAGCCAAAGATGGCAAAGTCGGCAATCTACAACAAGGCGGATTTTCAGTACGCACGCGACCTTGCCGCAAAAATTTGTCTGGAACGCAACGCACGGACTACATGCATCGTTCCGGGCAATTTCATTTTTGGCGACCTGCCGGAAGCACTTGTAATGTATCGCGGCATCGACCTCAAAACAATCTACTGTTCCACGTTGTCACTGTCCGAGAACAACGTGGACAGCTTCAAAAATCTGCTGCTTTTCCGCAACGTAGAGAAAATCAATCTGATGCTGTCCGGTTACTTCTACAGCCACTATAAAACGGATTTAATACCGTACCTGTACGAAGAACTGGACATCGACAACAAATTGCAAGTCGCTTTCACGAACACACACATGAAAATCCTGCTGATGGAAACGCACAAGGGGAATCATTATGTGCTGACGGGGAGCGCGAATTTGCGGAGCGCATCTTGTCTGGAGCAGTTCGACTTCGAGGAGAACGAGGGGCTGTTCAACTTCTACCGGGAAGCGTTCGACAGCCTTATTGACAAGTATAAAACAATCGACTACACGAAACCAAAAATCGCAAGGGGGAATAAAGCATGGCAAGCGGTTCGGGCAAGGCAAGACTGCGCCTCAAAAACGGCGGGACGCTGAAAGGGCGCACACCCGCAATCAACAGACGGAGAAGCTATTACAGGGTAAACCGAGAGACGGGCGAAATCATGAGGTAATCATCAGGCGGTGAGTAAATGCCAACGGAACAGGAAAAAAAACAGTATCCGCACGGGAAACATCCAAACAGCCTTGCGAATCTTAAAAAGGGAAAACGCTTCGGGAATGGCGAGGGTAATACGCTGAACGCACGAGAAGAAAACCGAAAGTCCGTCGCAGTTCGGAGCGGGAACAAAACGCTGCGCGAATTTGCAATTGATTTTGCAGACAAGCCGATGGGAAACGGCAAAACATTCAAGGAAGCCTACATCATGCGCCTTGCAAAAATGGCTGCCGATGGTAACCTTGCTGCTATGCAGTATTTTGCAAAACTCATCGGAGAAGACCCCGGCGACGTTGTAACCGTCAAAGCGCCGACGCTGTCCGAGGACGCGAAAGCTGACATCGACAAGCTGCTGAAAGAGACGCGGGGAGAAATAAAATGACGACGCTGACGCGGGATGAAGTGTGGAACATCTGGCGATACCATCCCGCCGCCGTCGGAAGAATGTGCGGATTCCGCGACCTGACGGATGAGCTTCACGGACGCTGGATGCAGCACATCATCTACGGAGCGGACGATTACACGCTTCAAGCGCATCGTCTATCCTACAAGTCTTCCTGCCTTTCCGTAGCGCTGGCAATGTGGTGCGTCCTCAACCACGGAAAAAACGCGATTTTTATGCGAAAAACCGACAGCGACGTTGTGGAGAGCATCGCACAGGCGAAAAAGGTATTCGCGAACGAGGCTTTTTGCTACATGGCGCAAATCCTCATGCAGCAGGACGTGACGCTGCTGAAATCAGGCGGCAACTGTATGACGGTGAGCGTATACGATTCGCCGCGTGGCGCTGACCAGCTAATCGGCATCGGCTGCGGTTCTTCCATGACGGGCAAGCACGCGGATTTGATTGTATGTGACGACGTTGTAAACCTCAACGACCGCATCAGCCGCGCAGAACGAGAGCGCACCAAGGGCGTTATACAGGAGCTGCGGAACATCGTCACCCGCGACGGGCGAATCGTCTTCATCGGCACGCCCTGGCATATCGAGGACGCGTTCACGCTGGTTGCGCCGCCGGAAAAGCACGACTGCTATTCCACCGGGTTAATTGCGCCGGAGAAACTGGAAGAGCTGCGGAAGTCAATGTCGCCGTCGCTGTTTGCCGCGAACTATGAGTTGCGCCACATCGCCGCCGAAAATGCGCTGTTCGATACGCCGCCGACGTTCACGCAGGAAGCGGAAAAGCTGCGGGACGGCATCGCGCACGTTGATGCTGCATACGGCGGCGAGGACTACACCGCGCTGACGTGTGCCAAGAGGGACGGCGACACGCTGTATTTGTACGGGCGTTTGTGGCGCAAGCACGTTGACACGCTGATGGAAGCGCTGCAATCGGAGACGGAGCGCCTAATGTGCGCGCCGATTTACTGTGAAACAAACGGCGACAAGGGTTATTTGGCGCGGGAATTGCGTCGCCGCAATATGGCGGTACGCGCATACCCGGAGAAAATGAACAAGTACCTGAAAATCAGCACTTACCTCAAAAAGTGGTGGGGAAATATCGTGTTTTTGGAAGGCACAGACAGGGAATATATCGCGCAGATTATGGACTACACCGAGGACGCGGAACACGACGACGCGCCGGACAGCGCCGCGTGCTGCTGCCGGATTCTCGACAGGAGCGGCGCGAGTTTGTATGTTGGGGGGTGATACAGATGTTTACCAAAATCACATGGCAAGATTGGCAGAACGAGCCGGACAAGGCAAAGGCGACGCTGGCGGTTATTGGTGCATACAAGCACAGCGAGGACTTTGACAAGGCGGGCATCGCGCAACGCTACTATGAGGCGCGGAACGACACCGTTTCCGCGAAAGTTGTCCTGCGAGCCACAACGTCGGAGACGGAGCAGACCACCGCCGACGGGAAAAAGGTCAAAAAGAAGGGGACAGCAACCGAAGCAGTCCCCGGACAGCGCATTTATAGCGACTTTTTCCGCCGCTTTACGATGCAACAGGCTAATTACCTGCTGGGTAACGGCGTTGAGCTGGAAGACGACGCGACAAAAGAGAAGCTGGGAATCGGGTTCGACACGACGCTTGCAAAAATCGGGCTGTATGCGCTGGTGCATGGCGTTTGCTGGGGCTATTGGAACCTCGACCACGTTGAGATTCTGCGAGCGTACACAGACAAAAATAGCGGGTTTGTGGCGCTGCTGGACGAACTGACGGGCGAACCGATGGTTGGCGTGCAGTTCTGGCAGATTGGTGACGACAAGCCGCTGATGGCGCGTGTATTTGAGCCGGACGGCGTGACGGTTTACAAAACGCGCGAAAATGCCTCTGATTTGGAGGTGGCGCAGGAGAAACGCGCCTACAAACGTACATACGCGAGGGACATAACAGGAGAGCGCCTTGTATCCGAGGAGAATTACAGCGCATTGCCGATTGTGCCGCTGTACGCCAACGACAAGAAGCAGACGGAGTTGACGCTGGCGATTCGCTCCAAAATCGACCTGTACGACATCGTTCTTTCCGACTTTGGAAACAATCTGGAGAAAGCGAATGATGTTTACTGGGTGCTGAACAACTTCGGGGGCAACTTCGACGAGGTTGCGCTGATGCTGGAACAGATTCACCGACTAAAAGCAATTGCAAACATTTCTGACGGCACGTCATCCAGCACAGTAACGCCGGAGACGTTTGAAGTGCCGTATGCCGCGCGTCAAACCGCGCTGGAACTGCTGGAACGGCAGCTATACCGCGATTATATGGCGCTGGATGTGTCGGAGCTGACGGGCGGCAGCCTGACGAACGTTGCAATCCGGGCGAGTATGGCGAATCTGGACTTGAAGGCGAACGCCTACGAATGGCAGTGCTTTGATTTCGTGCAGAAACTGCTGCGAATTCTGGGAATTGAGACGGAGACAATCCGCTTCAAGCGACAAACAATCGCAAACGAGAGCGAAATCATCCAGAACATCTACACAGCGCAGGGCGATTTGGACAAGGAGACGCGATTGAAGCTGAACCCGATGATTCTGCCGGAGGAAATCGACGACATCATCAAGCGTGGGGAGGAAGAATCGCTTTTGGGTATGCGGATGGCGCAACAGGCAATGCAGCAAACGGAGGGGGACGAACAGAATGCTTCTGATTCTGATGGTAATTCTGGCAGTTTTGGCAGCTAACAACGTGATTATCGTTCCGGGCTGGCTCTTGTGGTTTGGCTTCATCGTAGGGACAATTGCGTACATTGACGAACACGATTCGTTGTGGGAGAAAAAGCCGTGACGGACGTGGAGCGCAACGATTTGCGCGAAGCCGCGCTGCAAATGCGCATAAAGGCGATGTACCAAGAGGCGCTTGACATCGCCACGGAGCGCCTGAAAGACTTCTTGCGGAAAAAGCAGCAAGTGGACGATGGCAAGATAAAGCCGCCCGCGTACTACGACACGCCGGAAAAGGTAGAGCGGTGGAAAGCGGGTTTTGTCCGCGAACTCATCCGCCAATATCGCGTGGAAGAAGTCATCATGGAGGAAATCTGCAAGGCAGGGAAACGGGCAACCGACGACATCCGGAACACGATGGGCGACGTGTACGCCGATAGCTTAGGCGAAGCGCAAACCGTCATCGAGGCGCAAGCAGACCGCGCGGGTGTAAAGGTGTCGTTCGCGCAGCCCAACAAACGCGAAATCAAAGCGATTTTCGCCGCGAACGAAACAGCATTCACGAAGCTGGCGTACAAGAATCTGGGGCAGAACACCGAAATTCGCCACAAGCTGCAAAACGCGCTGGCGCTGTCATCCACGCTGGGCGAGGACAGGAAGAAACTGATGAACCGCATCAGCGACATCACAGGACAGAGCGAGTGGCAAGCGCGGAGAGTAGCGCAGACGGAACGGACGCGCTCACAGAGCCAAGCGAGTTATGCCGCATCGCAGGAAGCAGCAGACCAAGGCGTAACGGTCTACAACAAGTGGTTCTGCCGCTTCCAGAATAGCCGTGAAGCGCATATGGCGCGACATGGAAAGATGGCGAAGCAAGGCGAATGCTTTCCGAACAGCAATATCCGCTTTCCTGGCGACCCGAACGGCAGCGCAGCGGAAACAATCAATTGCTACTGCATGATTATGCCGAAAGTCATCCTATCCACCGAGTATGTGGACGAAGACGGCAACATCCGAAAGAAGGAAAAGAAATGAGCGGGTTCGTAGACCACACGCCGGAAATCAATCAGAAGCTGGAACAGGCAATGTTTGTCGGGCTTTTGGCGGTTGCACAAGAATCCGTCGGCATGGTGCGCGAGAAGATGGTGACAGGCTATGAGCATAAGGTCTACGACACGGGCAACCTTGCACGAAGCATCACCGCCGACATCGACCCGGATAACAACGAAGTAACCATCGGCACAAACGTCGAGTACGCGCATTATGTGCACGACGGGCACGCGGGACACGCTGTTTTCTTTCCCAAGCTGGGCGACAAAGGCGAGTTCCGCGTCATGCCGGGAGGATACACCCCCGGCAGACCGTTCATGACGGACACGTTCGCAGATTCCGCAAACGCAGGACGTCTTGTGGACATCATGGCGGACGTAATCAAACAGAATATGGACTAATAACAGCAATATCAGCGCATGGCAAAGCACCGCCGTGCGCTGTTTGCATATACGCGGAAAGGCAAAGCACCGCCTAACCGCAAACAATCAAAGGCGCAAAGCATCGCGCCCCGAAGCAAAGGAGATTGAATCATGAACATCCTCACCCGGAAGAACCTGAAAGCCCTGAATGTGCCTGATGAAGCGATTGACGCGATTGTGGAAGCCCACAGCGACGCAATCAACGACATCAAGGCGGAGCGTGACAAATACGCGGAACAGGCGAAGCAGATTGCAGCGCTGACCACGGAGCGCGACACGCTCAAGCAGCAGCTTGCCGACGCGAAGAAGAGCGGCGGCGACGCGCAGAAGATTCAGGAGGCGTTCGACGCCTACAAGCAGCAGGTGGAAACGGAAAAGAAAACTGCGACGCTGACAACCGCCGCAAGAAAGCTGCTGACCAGCAAGGGGATGCAGGAGAAACTTGCAGACCTCGTGATGGCAAAGCGCGGACTGGACGGAATCGAACTCGACGACAAGGGCGCAATCAAGGACGGCGACAAGCTGATTGACGCGCTCAAGGGCGAGTATGGCGACCTTTTCTCCACGCAGCAGCAGCAGGGGACACCTACCACAACCCCGCCGAGCGGCGGCAATGCCACGCACGGCAGCGGACGCGCCGCAGCACTGGCGGCGAAGTACGCGCAAGATATGTATGGCGCAGTTGCGCCGGAAGGAGCAAATAAATGAGCTTTACCAGCAAGGCAACCGGGACTGTTTACCAGCCCGGTTATTTTCTTGAGAACGCGGAAGACGCAATCCGCGAAACCAAGCAGATTAAGCAGTCTGGCGCTACCACCGCCGAAAACGGCGCGAAGTACGTCAAGATGGGGACTGTTTACCCCGCGAATGACGGCACTGCCGTCGGCATCGTGTACGAGGACGTGGACGTTACAAGCGGCGATATGCCTGGCAGCGTCGTGACGCGCGGCACGGTTTACGAGAGCCGTCTCCCCGTCGCAATCAACAGCACCGCCAAGAGCGCGCTGACGGCAAAGGGCTTCTACTTCATCGCCGCCGAAGCCACGACGGTTCGCCCGTACTGACGAAAGGAGAATACTATGCAGATTCCATCTTTTGAGAACAATATTTTCGGTCTTATCCCCAAAGAAGAGTGGCTGGACGTTGGCTTCAACGTCACCCGCCCGAACGACCCGGTTGACGCGCTGTTTCCCGACGAATACAGTGAAAATCTCGTGGCTAAGTGGCAGGAGATTGCCAACCAGTACCAGCTTCCCGTGATGGCTGACTTCCACAGCTTCGACAGCCGGACGAACATCGCCACCCGCATCCCCGTCGATACGCACAGCATCGAGAAGGGACTGATTAAAGTAAAGATTAACCAGTCCGAGCGTATGCGTGCGCTGCTGCGTTCCGGCGTGCAGAATGACGCTATGTATGACTACGTTATCCGTGACGGCATCATGCTCGCCGACCAAGTTGTTACGCGAACCAAGGTTGCGAAGAACGAGGTTCTGGCAACCGGCAAGATGACCATCAAGGAGAACGACCTCGACCTGACTATCGACTATGGCGTGAAGCCGGAACAGACGGAATTCACGTTCGATTTCAGCGAGGACGCGGACATCCCGGCACAGATTCAGTTTGTGTCTGACACCGCGCAGGAAGCGGGAACAACGGTTGACACCATCGTTACAAGTCGCAAAGTGCGGAATCAGATGCGTGCAAACCGTGCAATCCAGAAGCGCATCAACGGCACGTTGAGCGAGGGCGCATATGTGAGCAACGCCGCGCTGGATACGTTCCTTTCCACGGAGTACGGCATCAACCGCGTTATCACTAACGATTTGCAGTACGCCATTGATGGCGGCATCGGCGCGGACGGGCGACCGATTCGCACGACCAAGCGCTATTTCCCGCAGAACAAGATGACGTTCCTGGGCACGGGCAGCGCCATGACGCGCATCGGCGCGGGCTTGTGGGGACAGACCCCGGAAGAAACGGTCAACACCGCGAACACCGGGCTTAACGTCAACCAGTCCGGTCAGCACCGCTATGTCATGGTTTCGCAGTGGGTGGAGAACGACCCCGTTGTTCTTTGGACGCGGGCATCCGGCTTGTTTATGCCGGTTATTTTCAATCCGCAGAGCATTTGGATTGCTACCATCACAGACGCGGCGACGGGTCAGTTGACGGTTTCCTCTGCCGCTGGCACGGGCAAGGGCAACACGAAGCTGACTGTCAGCCCCGCAAAGGAATCCAGCTCCAACCTGTACAAGGTGAAGGCTGGCACGACCGCGCCGTCTGCGACCTATGGGCAGAATGTGCGGACTTGGAGCAACTGGGACGGCACGTCTGACCTTGCCATTGCTACCGGGCAGAAGGTGACGGTTGCGGAATGCACCAGCGACTACCGCGTGATTCGCTCCGGCAGCGCGACGGTGACGGCAGCGACCTAATAAGAGAGGTGGAAACATGGCTGTGATGCTGGAAATGGCAATGCGCGAGTGTAACAACTTTTTTGAGCGCTGCAAGTACGCGGGAGAGATTCGCATCGCGGGCGGTAAAATCGTTCCTGATGTAGGTTCGCCCTATGTGTACATCAGCGGAAGCGCGCGGAACGACGGCGTTCACAGCCTTGTTTCTGGCGCAATGGAGGACGCAGACGGGGAAGAAACTTTCGACGGCACGTTGTGGTTTCTTTACCCGCCGCGCCCGTTTGTCGAAATTGCAAAAGAATGCGCGGAGTACGAAACGAAAAACCCGACGGGGGCATACACCTCGGAATCGTTCGGGCATTACAGCTATTCGCGCGCAACCGGGAGCAACGGCGTTGTGACGTGGCAAGCGGCATTCGCGGATAAACTGCGACCGTATCGCCATATGTACACGGAGGTGGGCTGATGGCGTGGAGTGATTTTCTGGATGACGCTTGCATTGTCGACAAGCGCACGGAATCCGACGGCATGGGCGGCATCGTTGTCACATGGACAGACGGCGCGCCGTTCCGCGCCGGATTCATCCGCAACAGCAGCACGGAAGCCATGATTGCATATCAGAGCGGCATCCGCGAACTGTTTACCATCGTATTTTCTGATATGCTGGAATTGCTTCCGAACGACCGCGTGAAGCGGATTTCCGACGGCAAAGTCTTCCGCATCACGTCGGACGCGCGGGACATGACAACGCCCAAGCAGAGCGATATGCACTTCCGAGAGGCTGACGCGGAGGTGGTGACGGCGTGATTGACTTGCAGCGGAAACTATACAAGTTTTGGAACAGTTTCACCTACGAGGGCAAGCCAATTCCCGCGTATGTTGAGGACGCAGTGCCGGAGGAGGCGTCTTTTCCCTATTTCGCGTTTCAGTTACAAGAAGGGGACGCATTCGGAAAGTCCGCAATGATTTGCACGCTGTGCTGCCAGGCAGAAAACGGAAGCAACGTAAACTTGCAGCGCGCAGCAATCCTCGACGAGGTTCGCCGCGCCATTCCGCCGGAGGGGACGGCAATCTACTGCGACGATGGCTTTATCACCCTGTACCGCAACAATAGCAACTTTTTCCGCCTTGAAGTGGACACAACGCTCAAAAGCGTCTGCTATGGACGGATTTATTACGAAATCGTGACTTACTACACCTAACAGGAGGTAACAAAATGACGACTGGTCTTCGGGCAAGCACCTTTGAGAACTTGCAGCTCAATGCCGGGATGTTTCTCGCCAATTTTGACTATTCCACCGCCACGGACGCGGCGACGCTGGGCGCGCTGCTGAAAACGGAGCGCGAAAAGACAAGCGGCTCTGCGCTGATTGGCGCAACGCGCGGCGGCGGCACGTTCGTCTGCACGCCTAACACGCGCAGCATCGAGGCGGACGGCAAGCGCGAGGAATGGAAAGGCAGCAGCGTCAATGATGGCTGGACTATCAAGCTGACGACTACCCTGCTTGAAATCAATGCCGACAACCTTAAGCGGTCTTTCGGCACTGCCGATGTGACGGACACGGAGAAGAAGCACACCATCAAGATTCGCGCCGACATTAAGGACGCGGACTATATTGAAAGTCTTGTCTGGGTGGGCGACACCTCGAAGGGCTATGTGCTGATTGCCATCAAGAACGCGCTGAATACCGCTGGCGCAACGCTGACGTGGACTGACAAGGGCGAGGGTACTATTCCGGTGGAGTTTACCGCGCATCAGGACGGACTGGAAACCGACGGATATGCACCTTGTGAGGTCATTTTCTTCGACCCCGCCGCCTAACAACACGCGGCAGGGTTCGCGCCCTGCCTCACTTTCGTGAATTTTGAGGAGGAAAACGCATGAATACCGCAACCGCATTTGAGCAGATGGCGAACGCCATTCCCTACATCGACAAGCTGGTCAACAGCAAGGAAATGAAAGCCTTTGTGGAAGAAAAGAGTAAGGGTGACGTTGTCGGACGCGACATCCTGATGAAGATGCTGCCGATTTTGTACGCCAAGCATCCCAAGGAAACGATGGGCATTCTCGGTGCGATGCACGGCAAGACGGCGGAGGAAGTCGCAGAAATGGACTTCACCGAAACCGCCGCCATGATGGACAAGGACACCCTCGATTCGTTGTTTGCTTTTTTTACCTTTGCGCTTCGTCTGGGGTGCATCATGTAATCCCTGTGTTATACAAATACCGCCCGCAAAACGTTCACGCGCTGGGGGTGCTTCTGGCGCACGAAACGCAGGAGGAAGCAAAACGTTGCTATATGGCTAATATGGCGTGGATGACGGTACTTGCTATTTCGTCGTTCGGCGACGCGAATCTTGAAATCCCGTCATATAGCGACGTTTTCGGCGAAGAGAAGCACGAAACAAAGCAAAAAACAGCAGAGGAAATCTGCGACGATATTATAAACGGACTAATGGCGAGGGGAGGTGCAGAAGATGGCGGAAGCATTTGAGTTGTACGCAAGTTTTAAGATTGATACAAGCGGATACACGCAGGAACTGAATAAAATCCGGCAGGAAATGCAGCAGTTTCAGCAGGAACTTAACAGCTTTGCTGTGCACCCGACGTTTGACGCTGGACGTTTTCGCGCGGAATTGCAGCAAGCACAGCAGCAGTCCACGCAAGCGACAGAAGAAATCCAGCGTTTGCAGCAGCAAATCCAGTCCTTGCAGGAAGCCGCAGACGGCGGCGGTTCTGGCGATTCGGGCGGCGGTGTCCTTAGCGGATTTTTGAGCCGCCTTGATGTGATTGGCGATATTGCAAGCGGGCAGTTCCTTGCCAACATGGCAGTAAACGGAATCAATAGCATTATCGACGGCGTCACGGGGTCGATTGATGAATCAATCGGGCTTGCGTCCGACCTTGTGGAGACACAGAACGTTGTTGATGTGACGTTTGAAGATTCCGCGTCCACCATCAACAAGTGGGCGCAGGAGGCTCTGAACGCCTACGGCATCACGGAAACCAAGGCGAAACAGTATTCGTCCACGCTGGGCGCTATGCTCAAGTCGATGGGCATCGCGGATGACCAAGTGCTGCAAATGTCAATGGATATGGCGGGGCTGGCGGCGGATATGGCGTCGTTCTACAACCTCGACCACGACACGGCATTTGAGAAAATCCGCTCCGGAATTTCCGGGGAAACTGAACCGTTGAAGGCGCTTGGCATCAATATGTCCGTTGCGAACCTAAACGCCTTCGCCCTCGAAAAGGGCATGAATAAGGCGTTTGATAAAATGTCGCAGGCGGAACAGGCGACGCTGCGCTATCAATATCTGCTGGAAGCCACAAAGGACGCTCAGGGCGACTTTGCGCGAACCGGGGACAGCTTCTCAAACGAGATGCGCAAGCTGCAAACGAACCTCGACCGCATCAAGACGGAGTTCGGCAAGGGGCTGCTGGGCGTTGTAACGCCCGCGATTTCGCTGCTCAACAACGTGCTGTCTGACAAGTCATACCAGTACACGACAGCCGAAAAAATCATGCAAGAGCGGGACGAATCAATATACGACGCAAAGGCGACCTATGCGCAGTCGCTCACAATCGTTAATTCCATGCGCAACATGGAGCAGGAGAGCGGCAAAGCTGTAAAGGCAACGAAAGCATGGCAGGAAGCCCTCGAAAACCTTAAAAACGTTATGCCGGGACTTTCGCAATACGTTGATTTAACCTCTGACGCCATTATGGGCAACACGGAAAGAATTAAACAGTATGTGGATACCGTGAATGGCGTGTCGCTGTATGGTGCACATGATACCGCCGTTACCGATGCACAAGCAGCAGTTGATGAAACGGAAAAACAGCTTGAATCCCTATATGCACGCAGAGATTATCTAAACTCGCTAATTGTGGGGTCTAATGCTGAAGAAGTAAAAGCCGCATATCATGATGTGGTAGAAAATGCCTATCAGTCCTTTGTCCGCACAATGGCTGGAACAAATGCCAACTATACGTTTGCCAATACATTTGACGAATTTTTTGCATCGCAATATGATGAAGTCGACAGGGCGATTCGCGGGGTTGGAGATTCTTCCATAAATCTCTTCGATTTCGGAGACATGCAAGCTGCGGCGTGGAGCAAGCTCACAGAAGCAATGAGCTTGCAAACATTCGATAGCAGCGCCGCCGCCGGAGAATTGGAAGATGTTAATAGGCAAATCGCAGAAACTAACGATAAACTGAACGAGAATCAGACCGCGCTTGCAAGGGCAACAGCGGAATGGGAAGCGTACAAACGTGCACACCCGGAAGCCGAAGAACAGGTAAAATTCAACGAAGCCGTCGAGAACGAGAAGAAAGCCCTCGAAGACCTAAAGACCGCGCTGAAAGACGTGGATACCTACCGCGCGGACACGCTGAAAAAGGCGCAGGAAGCTTACAAGGGCGTTGCGTCGGGCATGGGCTACATGGTAACGCACAAGCAGGAAGAAATGAAGAAGCTCCTCGATACCGATTACAGCAAGGAAAACGTGCTTAGTTGGTACGGCACGAATGCGGATGCGCTACACGCCTACAATGATGCTTTGCAGCAAGCCGAAGCGGCTGGCGTTGACGTTGGCATTTTGTCAGGGCTTACTACATACTCCCGCGATAACGATGCGTACCTTTCGCGTCTGCTGAACCTAACGCCGGAAGAAATCAAGCAGCTAAATGCAGACTACCAGCGCGCCCGCGACGAAGAAAACGCGATGGCGGAAACCAAAACGCGGTATACGCTGGCGGACGATGAGACGTATCAGGCGATGCTGGAAACCGTGCAAAAGTCGCTCGAAGCGTTTGAGCAAAAGGACGCAATCGCGGCATACATGGCGGAAAATAACAGCGCGGTTTTGGCTGGCATCGACGACATGAAGCAGACACTCGTAAAAGAGATTCCGCAAATTAACGCGTTGCTCAAAATCCTTGGATTTAACAACAAAATCGAAACCAAAATCCATGAATGGACAACAGACTTTTCTCAAAATGAAACGCCATACGACTTCTTGGGTGATATTTCCACAGGAAAGGGGCGCGCTGCGAATGCACCGCTTGCAGTCGGCGGGCATCTGATGGAATACTGGGCGCCAAATCCAAAAACGAATCCGCAGGAGCTTGCCGACGTTCTTGCTGCCCTCGAAGCGAAGCAGAAAGAGAATCAGAAAGTGCGCGAAGGAAACGGCTACTGGGACAAGGTACAGGAAGCAGCAGATAAAGCATACGAAAACAGAAAGCAAGTAGCGGAAAATTTGACGTTTATTCGCGAGATGCACACAACGCTTGAAACGATGCAGGAAAACTACCTAACCGCACTCAAAGAAAGAAAAGCTCCGAACATCACCAACAATGAAGATGGGGTGCTCTGGGTGCGCATCGAGAATCCAGCAGATGTTGCAAAAGCTGTTTCCGGGCTTCCTCCAACGACAATCCAGAATAATTTTTCCGTTGACGGGAAGATGATTGCGACAGCGATTGCGCCATATGTCAACTCCGCAATAGGCGGGACAATTCGCTCCAACCTGATGTTTAAGAAGTGGGGTGATTGATAATGCTTACGCGTTATCGCGCGTGGATGGGAGAAGAAGCGCTGGAAGACCTCGACCCATCCATCATCATCATCGACATTTCGGAGGATGCTCCACAGGAAGCCGTAACAACCGAAGCACGCCCCGGCGGGGGGATGTACCTCACCGGGCAGCTTCGGCAGTCCATCACGGTAACAATCGCCGTGGAAATCCACGAAGCAAACACCATCCACAGGCAGCTTGTCCTCGGTAAAATCATGCGCTGGGGCAGCGGTGGTCAGTACCTGCACACGTCATACCGCCCGGAACAACGGTTGTACATCGACAGCATCGAGGCGGCGAGTGCTTCCGCGCTCAAATGGACGGACACGCTGGAAATCAAGCTGACTGCATATCAGCGCCCGTGGTGGGAGGAAGCAACTGTTTCCAAAATGGAAACAGTTGAAGCAAGCAAAAGTGGCATCCTGACGGTTTACAATCGCGGGGACGTGGCGTGTCCGCTTGAAGCGGTTTTTGTGGCAATCGACCCGCTGACAAACGTTGCAATCAGTTGCGGAAGCGAAAAAATCGTGCTGACGAATATCAGCGTGAAAACGGGCGAGGAAATCCGCATAGCACACGACGACAACGGCATCCAGCAAATCACGGCAGCGGGGACATCCGCGATGGGCAACCGAAACGGACAATCTGCCGACGAAATCACGCTAAAGCCGGGGATTAACAAGGTATCGTTCAGCGGCGACGGGCTTTTGTCGCTGACGGTCACAGCGAGGGGGCGGAAATATTAACTACAAAGCATATGGCACACCGCAGGAAGTAACCCTAACGTCCAAAATAAAATGCCGTCTTGAGGTAAACCCTGATGTGGAAAATCCCACTGGTTGGCAGATGGAGGTCGGCTATCCAACAATCGGAAGAACAAAGGTCGCTTTTCCGGTTGTTCTTCCAGCCGACGCAGTAATCACCTCCGCACGAGTACACGCAGATTTTCGGCGCGACCTTTGGGGCAATCAACAAAAGCAGGACGTAAACGACGTACACGTTGACGAGGCAGGATTCGCAACAGTAACACTTCCTGACGGAGCAAGCACCGTATCCCTTATTGTAACACTATCCTTTCAAATGTGGGAAAAAGTTTACACGGATACGATTGAACGGACTTTTAACGTAGACGTCCGCGACATCTACATCACAATCGACTATGTTTCCGGCATCATCCCAGACCCGGATGCAAGCAAGGCATACACCAACAATGTCCGTTTGCCGCGTCTGCTGGACAAAAATCTGCGAGAAATCAAGCACTTGCGCCCGTCTTCGCTGTCCTTGTCGCTAACAATCGACGACATTTCCACCGCAAGCATGACGCTCGTGGACGGCACATGGATGGACGTAACGCAGTTTGTGGAGTTGTACCACATCGGCGGAAGCGTCGGCATCTTCCGCTTGCGCTCGGACACGCAAACCTACAGAAATTACGCGACGCAGGAAGTCAACCTTGACCACGCTATTTCTACGCTGATGGACGGGCTTCTACCGGAGCAGCTAAAAATCGGCAGTGCATCCGTTGACGCGGTTGATGTTCTGGCGCAGCTTCTCACCTACCAGCCGGAAACGCGCTGGCAGATTGGAACGTGCGAGTTATCGCAGCATCTCACATACGATTTCGACGCAGGGACGAACATCTGGACAGCAATCAACAACGTCAAGGACTTGTCGCCCGCCGAAATGATGTGGCAGTACGACTTTTCCACCCATCCGTGGACGCTCAACCTCGTTAATATGCCAAACACTGTCTCCTGCGAAGCGCGTTTTAACGGCGCGCTGACCAGCGCAACGGTCAGCACAGACCGCGACGACCTTGTGACCCGTATGTACGCATACGGCAAAAACGGCATCACCGTTGGCACGGTAAACGATGGAAAGGACTACATCGACGCGGACACCATCGACGAGTGGGGCATCGTGTGCGGCAAATACTCGGATAACAGCATCACGGACAAGGAGACGCTGCTGGAGAACGCGAAGAAGGAACTGGCGAAAAAGAAGAACCCGCCAATTTCCATCGACGTTTCCCTTGTGGAGCTTTCCGCCATAACAGGCTTGCCGTATGACCATTTCCGGCTGGGGAGCATCTGCCGGGTTGCAATGCCTAAATTCGGGCGCTGCTATGATGAGCGCATTCTGACACTTAACGCGGACAACGTGCTGCTTGAGCCGCAAAAGGTACAAGTCACCATGTCAACGGAGGGAAAGAGCGTCAGCGGCATCATCGAGGCGCTGGGCGGCAAGAGTGGACTTATTTCTGCCGGAACGGAATAAGGAGGACGCATGAATGAGTTAAATTATACTTGCAACTTGTCTGCTGGGTTGCGGATGACACCGCTCAAAGCGGCGCTCGTGCAAGGCGAAGCGAACGCCCACACGCTGAAAATCGCGTTTGAGAAGGATGGCGCGCCGTACAGCATGGATTCTGGCGCAACTATTGTAGGCAGCTTTATCAGGCTGGATAGCGTTGCAAGCACAGACGAAAACCCGACAATTCTTTTGCAAGGCGCGGTTAGCGACGGCGTGGCATCCGTGACGCTTTCCGCTGCTTGTTACGCGGTTATTGGGCGTTTCCGCCTGATGGTTACAGCGACGGTCGGTGAGGACACGACGGCTGTCTTGTGGCTTGAGGGGCGCGTCGCGGCGGGGGCAACAGGGACGGTGTACGACCCGGATAACGTCATCCCCGACATTACGACGGTTCTTGCAAAGGTGGAAGACTGCAAAAACGCAGCGGCAAGCGCGAATGCAGCGGCAGAAAGCGCAACATCCGCAGCGCAGCAGTTTCTGGGGAAGTACATCACGGACGATGAAAAATTGTTACTGCTGGAACTGCTGCAAATGGGTGCATATCGCTCCAACACCGCCGCGCAAAATTATAACAAGCTATACGCAGCGTGGAAGGACGATGTATCAGCGCTTGAAGAGCAGCGCCCGCAAATCGTCAGCGTTGAAGCGGACAAAACAACAATCACCGTCGGCGAAAGCGTGACGTTCACGGTGACGCAGAAGAACGCGGCATCAATCCGCTTCCTTGTGGACGGTACAGTAAACGAACGAATCTATGACGTTCAGCAGGAAACGATAACGTTCACAAAGCAGTTTCAATTTACCGGGAGCGGAACGCGGATTGTTGCATTCCAGGCGGTTGAAGCGAGCAGCAACGTCGGGCTGGAATCGGATAGTATCATCATCACAATTAAGGAGGCGGCTCAAAATGGCGTGGAATCTAATCCGCAGGAATAACGGCGAGACTATCCACACGGACTATGTTGAGTGGATGTTGGATAACGCCGCCGACATCTCCAATGGCACAGAGCCGGGGAAGTCTGGCAGTATCGGCAGTCTGGCGTACACCGCCGGGTTCGGCTCGATGTGGCAGAAGGACGCGCATGGCGCGTGGGTGAAATTGGGAGGTGGCAACTAATGGTTGATGCAAGCACGATTGGTGTGATTCAGGCGCTTTACGGCACAGGCGCAAACGGTGGGATTCCAACGGCGCTGGTGACGGACAAGACGCTGACGCTGGAGAACCGCGCTGCGGACGCGAAAGCTGCTGGCGACGCTATCCGCGCGGTCACGAATACCGCCAACACGCTTTCTGCGCGCGCGAATGTTTTGTCTGGCAGCGTATCCGGCGCGTCGATTACTGCGACGGATTCTTTCGCCGCGCCTTTTGTCGGTCTGCGTGTCTGCGGCAAAAGCACGCAGGACGGCACGCCGCTCCCGACTGCGCCCGTGCCGATTGTCAGCGCGGGCGACGGCGGAACGGTGACGGTCACGGTATCGGACGGCGCGAACGAATCGCAGACGCTGACGCTGCAAACGCCGAACGCACTGCCGGGCATCCCGGTTTCCTCCGGCGGGAACTACACGGACGAGAACGGGCAGCAGTGGGTGTGCGATGAGGTGGACTTGGCGCGCGGGGTGCGCGTGCAGCGCATCACCAAAATCAAGGTAACATCATCTCTTAACTGGCAAACTTCGGGACGAAATGTTGATAGATACTTTGCTTGGTTTGCTGGTACTTCTGCGACAAATGTTCTTTGTACACACTTTTCCACCACCGTAGGTTCGGAAGTCATCGGCGGCGCTATCGCCAATCAAAACAACCTCATCGGCTTTGCATACGCACAAAAAGGCGCATCAACACTTGATGAGTTCAAAGCATTCCTCGACGCGAACGAGGTATATGTTTGGACGTCGCTTGCAACACCCGTCGAAACCGCTCTTTCCGCCGCTGAAATCAGCGCGTACAAGGCGCTGACCACCTACGCCCCGACGACCGTCATCAGCGTGAGCGGCGGCGCTGGCGCGACGGTAACGTATCAGCGCGACGTGACCATTGTAATCAAAAATCTTGAGGATGCGATTGCGTCCATGACGCAAAATTAAGGAGGTATCTTTATGGCAATTAACAGCAAGGCACGGCACGACTTGACGCTGCGCGCGATTAAGCGCGAGATTTCTGCGGGGCGCGATGTGGCATTTTGGCTCGATAAGGCGTACACACACCTCGATAACGGACTGTTTGTCGAGGACGACATCGCGGAGATTGAGAAGCTGGCGCAGGCGTACTATGATTCGCTGGACGCGGCGGAAAATGAGGGAGAAAACGCAATCTAAGTTGCAATTAAGTTGTAATCAAGTTGCAATCTCGACTTTTAGCACTGCACAAATGCCGAAAAATCGGCATTTTTTAAGTTGCACGCAAGTTGCAAGTTAGTACCAAGTTTTAGGAGGTGTCATCATGCCCAAAATCGCAGTATCCGCCATTCTGGGCGACTTCCAGCGGATGCTTGACGAGCACTGGAAGTATACGGCTGGTGCAGCGGAGGCGGGGAACGTTGACTGCTCCGGCGCGTTTGTGTGGTCATACCGTCAGCACGGACAGAGCATCTACCACGGCAGCAACCGCATCGCGCGGACGGAAATTGTTGAGCTTGTCCCGATTTCTGCCGCAAAGCCCGGAATGGCTGTTTTCAAGTGCCGGAATCCGGGTGATTCGCGGTATGCCTTGCCGTCTGGCTACAAACAGGGCGGTAAGTACTACAACGGCGATTTGCGGGATTTTTACCACATCGGGCTGATGTGTGAGGACGGCAAGGTTCTCAATGCGCAGAGCAGCGCAACGGGCTTCGTCGCTTCACCCGTCAAGTCGTGGACGTGTGCAGGATACCTCAAAAAAGTCGAATACAAGGAGGATACACCAATGGTGGATGATAGCAACGATGTTATTTGCGTCGGACACGTGACAGCGCAGAGCGGCAGCACGGTCAATCTTCGCGCAGAGCCGAGCAAATCCGCAAAGGTGCTGGAAAAAGTTAAAATCGGCACTTCTGTCAACGTCATCGGGAATAGTGGCGGCTGGCTTCACGTCGAGACGGAGACGAATCAGGGCTACATGATGGAGGAGTTTGTCGATGTGGGTATTTCCAAAACGGAAACACCCACGCTCTCTGAGCTTGCGGAACGCATCGAAAAGCTGGTGGAACGCGTCACAGCACTGGAAGGCGGGGTAGGTTGAGATGGAAAACATCACCGCCGATAAACTGATTCTGGCGCTGGGCGTGATTCTCGTTCTGCTGGGAGCATACAATACATTTTATACCGCGCGAAAAAATGTGAGGGACGAACGCAAGCGCCAGGAGCAGCCAACAAACGCGCTTGCATCCAACGTCGCTGACATCAATCGCAAGCTGGACACAGACAAGCGCCGCCTTGATGGGCACGAAGAGCGCATCGGAGGCTTGCGTGACGGATTGATGGTAACGTGCTCCGGAGTACAGGCACTTTTGGAGCATGAGTTGCACAACGGCAACGCCGACGAAATGACGGCGGCAAGCAGGGAAATTGATAATTGGTTGAGGGGCAATGCCCTAAAGGGAGGAAATGCAAAATGAGTGAGAATTTGAAGCGCAAACTGACAAGCCGCAAGTTCTGGGCGGCAGTTGTATCCTTTGTAACCATGCTGATTATGGCGTTCGGCGTGGCGGATGAAACCGCAACACAGGTCGGCAGCATCATCATGGCGGGTGCTACGGTTATCGCCTACATCATCGGCGAGGGTATGACGGACGCGGCTGCGGTCGCCGATGGAAAGGATAAACCGAAGGAGTAACGCATGAGCCGCGAAGTCGTATGGACAAAAGCGGTTGTGGATGCTTTTGTGGATGAAGCCTGTTTGTCAGAGGAAGAAGAACTGATTATCAGGTCGCGGGCGAAGGGCTGGACACGCACAAAGCAATCAATACAGTACAATATGAGCATTCGCAAGATTGACTATATTATACACACGCTGAAAACCAAGTACGACGAAGCGCAGAAATACTCCGAGATTTTACCCAAAAGGAATATAAAGAAAGCCGGGACGTAATGTCCCGGCTTTTTGTTGTACACTATTCTTGCGCCTGACGCTTGCACTCAACTTCAAGCTCTGGATACACCCCTGCGATTTTCGCAAGGGTTTCGGTTTTTAGGCGACGGTACAGCTCTTCCTTGCCGACAAGCCCGAAAAGGTCAATCAATTTGTCGTCATATTCACAGAGATTATGGCGGACAAAATTAACCATCCAGCGTTCAAGCGTCTCGGGATTCGGGGACAATATATCCACATTGCCGTGTTCCAAATACCATTCTTGCTTTGCGTTCAGCGTCGCCTCTTCCAGCACGGGCATATCCCAGCGCGTAACGTGGATGGACGCAATGAGGTTGTCCGCAATGCCTTCGGCGTTCTTGCGTTTCGTTTCGACGGCTTTTGCGGATGCCGCTTTCCGTGCGGCTGCTTTTGCCGCCATCGTCTGGAACTCCTGCGTCCCCATGACGGAACGCACATCATCCTCGCGCCACAGCTTCATGGGCGCGGAGGACGCATAATGTGGATTCCGTTTAAGGATAGGTGGCGGCAGCAGCTTATCTATCATGGACTTTGTGAAGCCCATGGACAGAACTGCCGATTGCGAAATAAGCTGTTCCTTTTGCTTTTCCGGCATGGTGTTCTCCTTGTATTAACTTTATTGCAGGATGCTATTTTTTGTTTATTTTTAATACCTCGTCTATTGCCGCACGACTTTCGTCAGAAACCTTCTTCCCATTTTCGTAATTTCGTATTGTTCTTTCGGATAAATGCACGATTTCCGATAGCCGTGCAACGGTAAAGCCCGCTGCAATTCGCGCCTTGCTTGCTTCTGTTTTCTCTTTTCGATACTTTCTCGGCTTTTCAAGCGAACCGTGTTGCTTCTTTGCTGGCAGATTAGAGGCTTTAAGCGCCTTTGCATCCGCGCAAGCATCGGAACAATATACTCTGTGCGCTTTATTTGGTGTAAATGTCTTTCCGCAAGTTGGGCATAAACGAACGCGTATTTCCTCCATCTTCTTTTGCGTCTCGCTACGCGATTCTTTCCTCCTCTGATTTGTCTTCTCCGCGTTTTTTTTATAGTAATCCAGCGCACGCTTGCGCGTTTGTTCTGCCGCACAATTTGTACACATCACCTGCCGCCCGCTGTTTATAATGTACGCTTTCCCGCAAATCTCGCAGTAGGCAGTTCCACCAATAACACGGCTTTTTCCATTCTTCTTTCGTTCTGCATACTCTTTTTTTATTTTCTTCTTTGCCGCTATGTTGCAAGTCGGGCAACGCTTTGAGCGCGGATAACCCATGTACTTAGCGCCGCAATCCTCGCAGATTTTTTCTTTCACTGTTTCATGAACGTTAAAATGCCCTTTTCCTAATAAGGCATTTGCTTCTTTTGATTCCTTCTTTTTCATCTCAATAGCGCATTGCGGGCAGCAGAAGTACTCCTGCTGCCCGGACAATGGTTTTCCGCAGTTTTCGCAAAGCCTCATTCTTTAAGCCCCCACATTTCCAGCGTATCGTCGATATACTCGGTGTCGCTTTCGTTGCATTCCTTCCAAGGGGTTCTGGGGTCGCCGATAATCGCTTCGATTTTAGCGATGGTCTCTTCTGCCCATTTGCTACCATCCTCTTCAAGGTCATTCAGCGCGACAGGATTCCCTTCCGTCGTGAGAATCCACTCGCCGTAGACGGGTTCGACACCTACATACAGCGTGTAGGTGAGACCTTCTTCAGAGCCACAGAACTCGTAGATTTCGGTGTTTTCGTTCACAGTAACCTTTTTCATAATTCTTACCTCTTTCTGTCCGGGGTTTTATTTTGCACCGCCCCTTGACACTATGTATTATAGCACAAGTTGTGCAACTTGTCAACACTTTTTCAAGATTTTTCGCAAGTTTTTTGCGTTCTGTCCGCAAGCCACTGTGATAGGGCAAGGCGGACAACCGCCGAATCACTTAGCCCAATTCGCTGCCCAATCTCCTTAATCTGCTCATTCTGCTCGTGCGTCACAATGACGTTCTTAACAATCCGATTTCCATCTTTTTTTAGCATTTTTTCTTCCTCTCCGCCTGGGTTGCCCTTCTTGATTTAGAAACGTCCGAGTATTATCCCCAGACGTGCTGCTGGACGTACTGCCCGCTGTCACGGTCAAAGTGCATCAGGGTTAAATCCACCCCGGTGCGCGCGCACTCCGCCACAAGCGCCGCCGTGCAGGCGGTTAGCCCGGTGACATACACCACCAGTTTCCGCAGTCCAACGAACGCCTGAAGCCGGAGGAACACCTGAATGTCGCTATGGCGGTTGGCGACGTTTGGCGCTGGTCCATCGCAGGACGTGCCGATTCCGGCGTTCCAGAAGGAACGTGCGGATTGTTTCCCTCATCGCCTCGAAGTCGAGAGGATTGACATCCCCCTCGAAGATGTACTCCGCACAGGGCATATCGTGACGCCCCTTGATGAGACCGACAGTAATAGTTTCCATATATACCTTCTTTCTGCCGGGCGTGTGCCCAGCGGAGCATCAAAGCTCTGCAAGCCAGCGGGTTGCACCGAAGCCGAAGTCACGTTCCAACTCTTCACGCAGGCAGTACTGCTCTGCGTCCTCATCTGCCTCCAACCACTCCGTGTCATCCAGCAGTTCCGCTGGAACATTGCGGTCGTCGGTGAGGTACTGTTCAAGCCACATTTCTTGCCCCAGAATAGCCTCCTCCATTCCACTTCCTGGCTCCAGCATTTCGTCCCAGCTATCGAAGAATAAGGGGTCGCCGTTCGTTTCGACGCACACGCTTCCCGTCGCCGTGTCGAGGAGGATGTGCCCTCCCTCTTCCCAATTCCCATCGTAGTCCTCGTAGTGGTACTCAGTCACGCGCACCCGCTGATTCAGAATCGTCTTGTCCATACGTTACCTCTTTCTGTCGGGGGGCTTTATTTTTTTTTGCACCGCCCCTTGACACTATGTATTATAGCACAAGTTGTGCAACTTGTCAATGCTTTTTTTCAAGATTTTCCGCAAGTTTTTTTGCAACTTTCCAGCGTTTTGTCTGCATTTCCCAACCGTCCGAATCGCCTATACTATAATCAGTAGGAGGTGGTGCGGTGTATATCCACTACAACCCTAATCCGCGCGGCTTGCGTGTCGGGGATTGCGCTGTCCGTGCAGCATCAAAAGCGGCAGGGGAGACGTGGGGAAGCACCTATGCGGCGCTCTGTGCGCTGGGCTATGACTGCGGAGATATGCCTAACGCCAACCACGTTTGGGGGCGCTACTTGCATGAGCGCGGATTCACGCGCCACGCCCTGCCGGATACTTGTCCAATCTGCTATACCGTCTCGGATTTCTGCCGTGAACATCCGCGCGGTGTATACGTCCTCGGCATCGGTGACCACGTTGTGTGTGCCGTAGACGGTGACTGGTACGATGCATGGGATAGCGGCGCGGAAATACCGGCATATTATTGGGAGAGAGAGGATTGATGTATGGCGTATGGTTATCCACAGTATTATCCACAGATGCCGTATTACAACGCGCAGCAGACGGCAATGCCCGACCAGCTTGCGCAGCTTCGAGCAGCACAGCAGCCGATGATGCAGCAACCAGCACAGCCATCAAGCAACGGACTGATTTGGGTGCAGGGTGAAGCCGGGGCGAAGAGCTACCTTGTCGCAAATGGTGCGAGCGTGCTCTTGATGGATAGCGAGAAGCAGACGTTTTATATCAAGTCGGCAGACGCGGCAGGAATGCCGTCCATGCGCACGTTTGACTACACGGAGCGAAACGCATCCGTAAAGCCATCCAGCAGCGCGCAGGACGCGCCGGAGTATGTAACGCGGGAAGAACTTAACACACTGACGAAACGCCTTGAAGCGCTGGAAGGGCGCAAGAAGAAGGGGGTAACGCAGGATGAACCCACTGTTTAATGCACTTGGCGGCGGGCAGATGCCCGGAGCGCTGGGAAATTTTCAGCAGATGATGCAGCAGTTTCAGCAGTTCCGCGCGACGTTTCAAGGCGACCCGGAGCAGGAGGTGCGCAAGCTGATTGCATCCGGCAAAATCTCGCAAAGCCAGCTTAACCAGCTGCAACAGGCGGCGCAAATGTTTCAATCGTTCCTCGGTTCTTAACTTTGGCTATATTTGTTGCGCAACAATTTAGCATATACTTCAAAATTCCGAAAGGAGAAAAAAAATGAGCATGACTTCGGAACTCTCCGCGTCTGACGTGGCTCTGCTTTCCGGCAGAAACAGCAACCAGAACGGCGACGGCTTCTTCGGTGGCAATGGCGCATACTGGATTATCATCCTCTTCCTCTTCGTATTCTGCGGATGGGGCAATAACGGATGGGGTGGCTTTGGCAATCGCAACGGCGGACAGGGTTCTGTCATGGACGGTTACGTCCTCACCTCCGACTTCGCAAATATCGAGCGGAAAATTGACAACGTGAACAGCGGCTTGTGTGATGGATTCTATGCACAGGCGCAGCTCACCAATGGCGTACAGATGCAGATGGCTAACGGCTTTGCGCAGGCGGAACTCTCCCGCGCCAATCAGCAAACCGCGCTGATGCAGCAGCTTAACGCGATGCAGGCACAGGCGGCGGATTGCTGCTGCAAGACGCAGACGGCAATCCAGGGCGTGAACTACAACCTTGCCACTCAGGCTTGCGACACTCGCAACACCATTCAGAGCGGCGTTCGCGACATTTTGGACAACGCCAACGCTAACGCCCGAGCGGTGATTGACGCACTGACGGCACAGCGTATCGAGGCAAAGGACGAGAAGATTGCTGCGCAGAATCAGCAGATTTTCGGCTTGCAGCTTGCCGCGTCTCAGGCAGCACAGAACCAGTATCTTGTGAATACGATTCGGCCTTGCCCTGTTCCGGCGTACACGGTAGCCAATCCGTTCTGCTGCAATCAGGCGCAGTATTGCGCCGGGTAAGCTCCAGACAGCTTCCTGCCTGTGCAGGATGAGCCGATAACGGCAACTGAAAAAGCGGCGGGGCGTTGATTGATTCGCGCCCTGCCGCTGAAAGGAGAAAAATCATGGCTGAATATACTGCGGCGGCGGCGCAAACCGTCGCCAATGGCAACAACGTCCTTTTTACTGCCACGCCCGTCTGCGCGACTCGGTGCATCGTCCATCGTGAGGGGTCTGGCATCGTGACGCTGCGAGGCATCACCAACGGACAGTGCCGCGCACGTTTCCGCGTCAATTTCGGCGGCAATATCGCCATTCCGACGGGCGGCACTGCCGGAGCTATCTCTGTTGCACTTGCAATCGCAGGTGAGGCGCTTCCGGCTTCTACCGCCATCGTCACCCCTGCAGCAGCGGCGCAGTACCAGAACGTCAGCGTCGACACCTTTGTGGACGTTCCGGCGGGGTGCTGCACAACCATCAGCGTCAAAAATACCGCTGGCGTTGATATTGACGTGCAGAACGCCAACCTGATTGTCACGCGCGTCGCGTGAGGAAAGGAGAAACGCAATGAAATATCTGCATGCACTCAAAGAAAAACTCTGTGAAGAGCTGCAAGAGATTGCGGAGAAGCAGGATATGTCCGCTGGTGACCTCGAAGCTGTTCACAAGCTGACGGACACCATCAAAAACATCGACAAGATTGAGATGCTGGAAGCGGACGGGTACAGCAATAATGGCGGCGACTGGGAAGCGCGTGGAAGCTATGACGGTATGTACCGCGATGACCGATACAGCCGCCGTGGGCGCGATATGCGCGGGCGGTACAGCCGCCACGACGGCACGGACAAGCGCCTGATGGACGAGCTGGAAGAGTTGATGCGTACCATCGAGCCGGGAAAGCGTGACGTGATTCGGCGGGCGCTTGAAGAACTGAAAGAAGCATAACGGAAAGGGGGGCTGGCTGCGTGGTTACGTTGACGTGGATTGATGGGCAGATTGAGAAGGCAATCGAAGAGGGCAACAATCCGCAGAACATCCGCGATTTGGCAGCGTTGATTACGGTGCGTGAGTACCTCGCCACGCGGTCAGCCCCGAAAGCCGATGCACAGAGTGTGCAGGAATCCGCCGATGACAAAAAGCGCCGGGATGCGGTTGTCCTCATGACGCACAGCGCAGACTTGGATACCGTGCCGACAATCCAGCAGGTAGAGACGGCACTGCATTCCATCAGCGTCAACACGCCGGAGGAACGAAAGCGTGTGCAGGACGCGAAGAAGTGGGCGCAGATTATCTCGCAGAAAAACGCCTGACAAAAATCCCCTCCATGAATGCAATATGGAGGGGATTTTTGACCCCCGTTTTGACTACTTCGCACGACGGAAAGAGGGTCAAAATTGCGAATCTGGGGATTGCAAAAACCATGTGCGATAACAGCAGATTGAGCAATTACAAGGCATACGCAAGCGCAGAGTAGCGAAGAGGCAACCGCTTTCGCTTTCTTCCATGGAAAGCAAAAGGAGGCAACAATCCATGAACAAGAAGAATCTGACTCGTGTGGCTGGCTTGAGCGCGGCGGCAATGCTCGCGCTGAGCGGCATGGCGATGGCAGAAACGACCGAGAGCGCGCTCGTCAAGGGCGGCGCGCTGAACCTGCGCGAAACCGCGTCGCTGGACGCGAAGGTGCTGGGGCAGTACCCCACCGGGACGCTGGTGGAAATCATCAAGGCGGGCAGCGAATGGCATCGTGTCAGCGTGAACGGCAAAACCGGCTACATGTTGGCAAAGTACCTGAATAGCGCTGACAGCGCTATCTCCGCGACCGTCCGCACCAACACCGGCACGGGGCTGAACCTGCGCGAGCAGCCGAACATGAACGGCACGATTATCATGGCGATCAAGAACGGTCAGTCCGTCAGCGTTCTGCAGAAGAGCAGCCCTTGGAGCCGCGTCAAGGTCGGCAACCGTGAGGGCTATGTGGCAACGAAGTACCTGAACTTCGGTTCTTCTTCCGGCAGCGTGTCTGGCACGGCGGCTGTCGTTCATAACCCGAAGAGCACGCAGGTGCTGAATCTGCGCCGCGAACCGAACCTCGACGCGCAGGTGCTGGCATACTATCACAACGGCACAAAGGTGACGATTCTGGGCAATGTGGACAGCAAGTGGGTCAAAGTACAGGTGACGGACGGCAAGATTGGCTACATGATGAAGCAGTATTTGAAGGTGAGCGGGGGAGCGGGCGAAGTGAAGCCGTTCACGGCAAAGCTGTGGAACGTCAACGGCGGCAGCTATGTGAATTTCCGGAAGGGTGCGTCGCTGAATGCGGAAGTACTTGCGCGCGTGCCGGTGGGTACGGAAGTGAAGGTGCTGGAACACGGCACGGATTGGTGCAAGGTTGAGGTTGATGGCAAGACCGGGTATATTTCGACTTGGTTCATGAAGTGGTAAGGGATAGGGTTAGGGCTAACACCCAAAAGAGCAACACGCGGAAGAAGTAAGGCAGTGAAGCCAACTCAATCGCGAAAAAGGGTCAAGGGGCGTTGCCCCTTGCGGAGTCCAGAGGCAGCGCCTCTGGTGGGGTTTGGGGCAACGCCCCAATTGTTCCACGGGCGACCAGTATGCGAAACGCGCTCAGCAAAGGCGCAGGCAGCGAAGCGTCCCTGCCAGTAACTTTGCGCGTCCTCAGACGCGCCCCCCAACTCGCTTTCCCCACCACTTGCACATTGTCGCGCCAAATGGGCGCGACCGAGAAGCACGAAAGCCATCCTCCTAACAATTTTTCTACAACTCCATAAAAACAGGCTCATGCCCCCAAATCACCGGGACATGAGCCTGCTTTATTATCTCGCCTTTTCAATCAGCATATGCAGCGCGTGCTTCATTGCCAGCGTGCGGATGCGCTCGCGGTTGCCGGAGAGCGCCAGTCGAACCGCGCTTGTGCCGCCCGCCGCCGATACGCCGACGCACACCGTCCCCACCGGACATTCCTCCGTCCCGCCGTCCGGCCCCGCGACGCCCGTCGTACTCACCGCAATGTCCACGCCCAGCCGCTTCCGCGTGCCTTCCGCCATTGCGCACGCCGTCTCCACACTCACCACACCGAAACGCTTGATGACCTCCGCAGGCACGTCCGCCAGAATCGTCTTCGTGTCCGTCTGGTACGTCACCAGTCCCGCGCGGACAACCGCTGATGCGCCCGGAATATCCACCAGCGCCGCAACGACCTTGCCGCCCGTCAAACTTTCGCACGTCGCGCACGTCATACCCTGCGCCCGCAGCGTCTCAATCGCCGTTTTCGCCAGCGAACCGCCGTCTGTTTCCTCTATCGCGTACACAACATTGCCCAGGCGCGCCTTGACCTCCGCCAAAAGCGGTGTCAGCAGCGCCAGCGCCTTCTCCGCCGTATCAGCACTCGCCGTTGCGCGCAGCTGCACCTCGCCTAAGGAGCAGTAGGGCGATAACGTCGGATTCTCGCCGTTCTCCAAGTCGCGCAGGCGCGTGTCCACCTCGGATTCACCCATGCCGAAGATGCGCACATACCGGCTCACCAGCGCGCGCCCTGACCGCGCCATCAAGTACGGCTCGACCGATGCGGTGAACATCGGCTCCAGCTCGCAGGGCGGGCCGGGCAGGTGGATAACGACTTTTCCATCACCCATCGGGACAATCGCGCCGGGGGCTGTGCCGTTCGGGTTCATCAGCAGCGTAGAATCCGCCGTGAACATAGCCTGCGAAAGGTTGTTGAGGGTCATGTTGCGGTGATACTGCTGGAAGCGGGTGCGAACCATTTCCTCCGCTTCCGGGAAGAGGACAAGTTCCTTGCCCGCAACCTTCGCCGCCACGCGCTTGGTGATATCATCGACCGTCGGGCCGAGGCCGCCGGAGGTAATGACGATATCCGCGCGGCTGAGCGCAAGGCGGTAGGCGTCCTCCAAGCGCTGCGCATTATCACCCACGACGGTTTGGTGCTGCTGCGTGATGCCCAGCGCGGACAGGCGGCGCGAGAGGAACTGCGCGTTGGTGTTGAGGACTTGCCCCATCAGGAGTTCCGTGCCGACACATAGAATTTCTGCAATCATGGTATTCTCTCCGAAAGAAGGTGCTTCTTTCAATCACAGGGAATTTTGCGCCTGTGGACGCGACCAAAGGGCTTTCTGATTGTCCTTTGGGAACCTTCGTTGTCGCCACTTTTGGGGTTATTCAAACAAAATGTAGGGTGTATTCTGCTTGAATACTGCCGAGAGCGCTGCGACGTAAAAACATTTATTTTCCCAATTTGCTGATGCCGGATGCTTTCGCGCAGTCCATGACCGCCTTCGCGACGGCGGGGGCGACGCGCTTGTCGAACGCGCCGGGGATGATGTAGTCCTCTTTCAGCTCATCGTCCGAAACGATGGACGCAATCGCGCGGGCAGCAGAGAGCTTCATTTCCTCCGTAATATCTGTCGCCTGTGCGTCCAGCGCACCGCGGAAAATGCCGGGGAAAACCAGCACGTTGTTGATTTGGTTCGGATAGTCGCTGCGCCCAGTCGCAATGACGCGCGCGCCGCCCTTTGCTGCCTCTTCCGGCATGATTTCCGGCGTGGGATTCGCCATTGCGAACACAATCGCATCCTTCGCCATCGTCGAAACCATTTCCGCCGTGACGATTTTTGGGGCGGAAACGCCGATAAACACGTCCTTACCCTTCATCACGTCCGCCAGCGAACCGCGCTCGTTGTGCCGGTTCGTGATTTCCGCCATCTTGCGCTGCGCCGGATTCAGCCATTCCTCGTCCACGCTGACCGCGCCCGCCCGGTCCACCAGCACGATGTTGCCCGCGCCGAACTGCAGCAGGAGCTTGGCGATGGAGATGCCCGCGCTGCCCGCGCCGTTGATGACGATGTTCACATCCTCCATCTTCTTGCCAACCAGCCGCAGCGCGTTCAGCAGACCCGCGGAGACGACAATCGCCGTGCCGTGCTGGTCATCGTGAAAGACGGGAATGTCCAGTTCCTTGCGCAGGCGGCTTTCGATTTCAAAGCAGCGCGGCGCGGAAATATCCTCCAGATTGATGCCGCCGAACGTCGGCGCGATTGCCTTCACCGTCCGCACGATTTCGTCCACGTCCTTCGTATCCAGACAAATCGGGAATGCGTCCACGTCCGCAAATTCCTTGAACAGAATCGCCTTGCCCTCCATGACAGGCATCGCCGCCAGCGGGCCGATGTCACCCAGCCCCAGCACCGCCGTGCCGTCGGACACCACCGCAACCAGATTGCCCTTGGCGGTGTAGCGGTACACATCGCGCGGGTCAGCATGAATACGGCGGCAGGGTTCTGCCACGCCGGGGGTATACGCGGTGGACAGGTCATCGCGGTTCTCGACCTTCACCTTGCTCTGTACGGCAACTTTGCCGTGGTGTTCCTCGTGCATTTGCAGGGCAGCCTGATTATAATCCATAAAAATCGCTCCTTTTCAGGTCGAATGATAGCACTTGACGGCATTAAGGTAACACCGCGCAAATGAGGTGGTCGGCTGGCGAATGGATTTTTCGTCAGATGCAAATGCAAATTT
>ERZ827450.165-NODE-165-length-89427-cov-6.369087_pt1 | contig 89427 bp, 77 predicted proteins | sample MGYA00519773_ERZ827450 | MGnify/ENA primary metagenome ERZ827450 (study PRJEB31778, sample SAMEA3449306) | human gut metagenome | biome: human gut; feature: human-associated habitat; material: faeces | place: United Kingdom | collected 2010/2012 ...
AAGATTGGCCTCTGTTAAAGTACCCTTTACACTTTTGTTCATGGTTTTTCCTTTTCTTTACGAAAAGAAAAAGTTACAAGTTACAGATTTGCTGGCTACAAGTTAAAATCTAGTTTGAGTCTAAATAACCTGCAACTTGTAACCTGCTAACTTGTAACACTACCACGGGACTTGTTCCCGTGGTAGTATAAATACCCTTTCATTTTTACGCATTTCTCTCCTTTAGTTGCAAAATATTAAGATATACTTTTGTATGCAAAAGAATTATGACGAGTAATTTTTTCATATAGAGTTAATTATGTCAGAGATTTTAAAGAAGTTACAAAAAGATATTCATTTCATCGAAGGGCTGAATAGCTGTATGAATTGCGGGATATGCACGGCAATTTGTCCGGCAGCCGAATTCTATAACTATGACCCGCGGGTGATCGTGGAAACCGTGCAACGGGGGAATGAAGAAGAGATCGAAGAGTTATTGAAAAGCGACACGATCTGGTACTGCGGGGAATGTATGTCTTGTAAAACCCGTTGTCCGCGTTGCAACACGCCGGGCCTCGTGATCATGGCATTAAGAAAAATATCGCAAGAACTGGGATATTTTGTCTATTCGGAAAAAGGACGTCAACAATACGCGCTTAAACATGTGGTTGGGGAATCCATACTCAAAAGAGGGTATTGCGTTACTCCCGATTTGGTGAAACCGGAAATGCACCCGGAGCAAGGTCCCGTGTGGGAATGGATATACGAGCATCTGGATGACGTGTACGAACGTATGCACTCGAATTACCGCCAACCGGGAGCCGGAACGCTACGGGAAATGGATTCGGAAAGCATGGATGAATTACGAAAGATATTTGATGTCACAGGAGGAACCGAATTTTTGGAAAAGATTGACAGTTGCTCCCGAGAGGTGGCCGACAAGGAAAAAGTTGATCTGGAAGAGGCTTATTTCTTGAAAACATACATGGAAAACAGCGGGAAACACCAGTAAAAAGAATTTAAAATTGAAAGTTTAGAATTTAGAATGGGAATGTGCGGGGAAATCTAAAATTAGAAATCTAAAATTGAAAGATGAATTTAGAGGGTAAACAACAGATATGGAAGGATTATCAGAAAGAGATAGCTGATGATCGCTATTTTTACGCGAGAAGTTGTATCCGCCAGACTTTCTTCCCGGGTTCGGAATGGGCTTACCTGGATATTATGAAGAATAAACTGGCGAAAGATGTTATTGATGATCCGCGACACACGACTTGCACCGGGATTGGCTATCACTCGGACATCGTTCCGGCAGAGACAATCATGACGGTAGTCGCCCGACATTTTGCCCTTATGACCGAAGCCGGGTACGAAAATATGACTCCCTCCTGCATCACTTCTTTCGGTATTTATACCGAGATTCTGGAGACATGGCACCATCACCCGGAAGTAGAAGAAAAAATCAGGGAATTCCTTTGGAAAGCCACCAAACGGGAATTTAAAAAACCTAGAAATCTTGCTCACACATCAGACATAATCTATAAGTTCAGAAACGAGATCGCTGCCCAGGCAAAATACAAGCTGGTGGACATTCACACGGGAAGACCTCTCCGGGGGGTGGATCACATCGGGTGCCACTACTCGAAAATGTTCCCCACGAAAGGGATCGGAGGTGCCGAATTTCCGGCCGTGTTATCCGGTATGATTTATGCCTGGGGCGGCGATGTAATCGATTACCCGGAAAGAAGACATTGTTGCGGTTTCGGTTTTCGCCAATATCTCGTGATGGCCAACCGGGGATATTCCGTGGCCAACTCTAAAAAGAAATTTGAATCCATGCAACCTTACGAACCCGACTTTATAGTGGCAAACTGCCCGGGGTGCGCCATGTTCATGGATAAATGGCAATACACGATCAGCGAGATGGAAGGCACCACCTACGGACAGAACGGATACGGTATTCCCGTGCTGACTTACGAGGAACTCACGGCACTTGTCCTGGGGTATGACCCGTGGGAAATCGGGTTGCAGATGCACCAAGTTTCCGTGGAACCCCTGCTGGATAAAATGGGAATCCCGTACGATCCGGAAGCCAAATTCAAAAACATCCGGGGAGAGGACATCGGGGCTCCGAAATGTCCCACGTACTTGAGAGTCTCAAAATTATAATGTTAAACCACAAAATTGGAAAAAGAATCATGAAGTCATTCATTTTCAACTTTCAATTTTCAATTTTCAATTAATATATGGCAAAAGTCATCATCATCGGAGGAGGCCCGGCAGGCTGCGAAGCCGCACATCAACTGGCAAGTCAAGGAATCGACGTGGAATTAGTCGAGAAAAATAACGAGACTGGCGGTAACCTGAATAATTGGTATCAATTATTTCCTGACCGAAAATTCGCCAAGGACCTCAACGACATATTAAAGCAAAATTTGAATCATCCGAAAATTCAGTTGCATTTAGGCATGGAACCCCGGAAGATCGAGAAGAACAAGGAGGGGAAATTCCTCGTACCTCTCAGTGATGGCAGCTTACTTGAAGGTGACTCCCTGCTAGTTTCCACGGGATTCAAAATTTTCGACGCCCGCCGCAAGGAAGAATACGGATACGGAATATATGAAAACGTGATTACTTCCGTGGAACTGGAAAACATGTTCTACAACCATCCGATCAAGATGGCAAACGGGAATACCCCCAAACGTATCGGCATCATCCATTGCGTAGGCTCCCGTGACGAAAAGGTATGTAATTACCATTGCTCCAAGCTCTGTTGTATCACCGGGGTAAAGCAAGCTATTGAACTTCGGGAATTATTACCCGACACGGAAATCTTTTGTTTCTACATGGACATGCGTATGTTCGGACCGGGCTACGAGGAAATGTACCGGGATGCACAGGAAAAATACAATATCAAATTCGTGCGAGGCAGATTGTCTGAGGCCGCTGAGAATCTCAACAAGCAATTACAGATCAAGGTCGAAGACACGCTTGTCGGGAAACCCTTGCGCATGACGCTTGACATGATGATCCTGTTGGTCGGTATGGAATCCTCGGAAGGCAGTCGCCAGATGGCAGACACGCTAGGCTTGAACTTGGCTCCCAATGGCTTCATCAAATCCCAAGACCCGCACTATCGCAACAACAACACGAACGTCGAAGGCGTTTTCGTGGCCGGATGCGGAAGTGCCCCGATGAACCTGACCGACACGCTGGCTGATGCCCGCTCGGCAGCCATGAACATTATAGAATACATAAAAAGAATTTAGAATTTAAAATGTAGAGTTTAGAATGAATGGAATCACTAAATCTCTCAATTTAAAATCTAAAATTTAAAATCTAAAATTAAGAGATGATCAATTTTTGGGGTTATAGCATATCGGAAACACGAAGTATCAATTACGATACGAACGACAAATCCATGACGGAACATATTGCACGTGTCGTTCCCAGCAGCAAATTATGTATTGGTTGTGGCGGATGCACGGCAGGATGTACGGCAGGAAATCTCACGGACTTTAACATCCGGAAGATACAGATGCTCATGAAGAGAGGAGAAAATAAAGAGGCAAAAGAGCAATTACAGAAATGTATGTTGTGCGGGAAATGTATGTTGGTCTGTCCGAGAGGTGTGGAAACCCGGAAGATGATTTTAGAAATGCTCAACTATATAAAAACAAAATTGAAAAGCTGAAACCAATTACTATGCAGCAATACGAATACACGAACAAAATATATTACGATCACTTTGTCCTGCCGTTCACGATCGGTCTGGTCGTGCTACTGGGGTACTTGTGTGTGAGATACTACAAGTGGATCAAGAGCTTTCCGAAAGAAGAACGTAAAAAAATTCGCAAAGGCTTGTTCAGCTTTAAAACCATTCGTTCCGGCTGGGAAATTTTCCGGGAAAGTTTGTTGCATCACAATATATTCAAAACGAACCCGATGCTGGGATACATGCACATGACCTTTGCTTTCGGATGGTTCTTGTTGATTGTTGTCGGGAAAATCGAATCTATGGTTTATCATACCAGTGCTTTCAACCCACCTTATTTCGCTATCTTTTTCCGTTATTTCCATCCGGCAAAAGAGACATTCCCGTACAGCGAGTTTTTCGCATTCTTGATGGACTTGATACTGACGTTCCTGTTAATCGGGATCTTACTGGCTGTCACCAAACGTTTCTGCTCCCGTATTTTCGGCATGAAGAAGACCACGAAACAACGGGCTTACGATTTGCTTATACTAACCGTACTCTGGCTCATTTTCCCGGTACGTTTTCTGGCTGAAAGTTTCACTAGCGGCCTAAATGGTGGGGGTAGTTTCCTCACGCACAACGCCGGTGACTTTTTCAGCGGATTTCTACCCTTGGAAAGTCTATCTTATCCTGCCTGGTGGCTTTACTCCTCCTTGCTTGGCCTATTCTTCCTACTATTACCATTTTCCCGGTACATGCATATCCCGACTGAAATGGTCTATATCTTCCTGAAAAACTGGGGAGTAAAACAAGGCAAGGAATATAACGGATTCAGTGAAATACAGGTTAATTCCTGTTCCCGTTGTGGAATATGTATCAACACCTGCCAACTGAACACGTCATGTAATATAAATGATACACAACCCGTCTACTTCCTTCGTCGCCTGCGTAATCACGAGGAATACGCCGGGCAAGCAGAAGACTGCCTGATGTGCGGACGCTGCGAGGCCTCTTGTCCCGTGGGTATCAACCTGAATGCCATCCGCCAAAGCAAAAGACCGGATATATTAAGAGTTACAAAAGACACGTATGCTTATGTGCCCCAACCGGAAGTGAAACCTGCTAAAGTCGCTTATTTTGCCGGATGTATGAGTCACCTTACTCCGGGCATTATAAAATCCATGCAACAGATTTTCGAGAAAGCAAAAGCGGACTACACGTTTATCGATGAACAAGCCGGAGTATGTTGCGGGCGTCCATTAGCTCTTTCCGGGAACTGGAAAGCAGCACAAGTAATCATGGACAAAAACCTGCAAATGATCGATGCCTCACAAGCAAACATCTTGGTCACCTCCTGCCCGATCTGTTACAAAACATTCAAAGAGGATTACCTGTTGAATATAAAAGTCATGCACCACACGGAATATATCGACATGCTGATCCGGGAAGGAATATTAAAGGTTAACACGCTTGATCTGAAAACCGTATTCCACAATCCATGTGAACTGGGAAGAGGTTGTGATGTAGTGGATGCCCCCGAAAGTGTGCTGAAACAAGTAAGCCGGAAAATTTCAACTGCCTATGACGGGAAGAAATCACTCTGTTGCGGGGGTAGCTTGGCAAACACGGCCATTGATTCCACTCAAAAAACGAAAATCAGTAGTGATACCGTGAAAGCATACGCAGCATACCAACCGGACGTTATTGTCACGGCTTGTCCCCTATGCAAAAAGACATTAGGTAAAACCTCCCCGGAAATCCCGGTAAAAGATATAGCCGAACTGGTTGCAGAGGCCTAAAAACAAAAACGGGATTCGAACAAGGAATCCCGTTTTTAATTTTACGAAAAAGAAGTTAATCCTCAAGTTCTTCTTTTACCCCTTCTATCTGTTCCACATTCAAATCACTTTCATTACTATTTGCGGCAATATCATAATGTGGAAGCGGATTTTTCTGCAATTCTATATTTTGTTCCCGATGCACGCAAACATCCATCGCCAAATAAAGAGCATTACGAAGTCCTTGTTCATCACCCAGATTTTGACCTACAATATCATAATGAGGATCGGTTAAAGACATTGAACAGATCACAGGTAACCCGGCAATATAACAAGCGGCACTTTCTTCATCCACTGACTTAAATGCCACAACCCCCTGATCGTAATACATGGCAAGAACAGCGTCAAATTTCTCGTACATTCTCTCCGAGAAGAAACGCTCGGCAGAGAATGGGCCAATGGCCATAATTCCCTCTTCCCGGGCTCGCTCAATCGCCGGAGTAATAATATTCACTTCTTCATCTCCATTCTGACCGCAATTTACCTGCGGGTTTAATCCCAGAACAGCGATTTTTGGTTTCAAAATAGTAAAATCCTGACGCAAAGTATCATCCAGCAAGGTTAACTTCTTGAAAATATTCTTTTGTGTAACCTGATGTGGCACATCCCTCAATTTAACCTGTTCGGTCACGAAACCCATCTTCATCTTTTCGCTCACCAAGATGGACATAATATCCGTGGTATTATAACGCTTACTCAAATATTCCACCAAAGACCCGGCCTCTTCCGTAAAGAATGCATTCGGTCCCTGGGGAGCCAGCGTCAACACATCAATCTCGTCCCGATCCAACTGATCCAAGGCATATTTCAAGGCTATCATGGTAGCCTGATCTGATTCGGGTGTCTCTTTTCCAAGATCAACCTTCACGTTATCATCCACGCAATTGATGATATTCGATCGTTTCCCGTTGGCTTCACCCGGCTCACGAATCGTATTTAAACTGAAGTTTTCAATATTTAATACCTTCCGGTAGTAGGCTGCCACTTTAGGCGACCCGTATAGGATAGGAACACACAACTCACAAATTCGATTCTCTGCCAACAATTTTATGATCAACTCATAAGATATTCCGTTTACATCCCCATGCGTGATTCCTACATTCAATCTGTTTTCCATAGTTCATTTCATTTCATACTATGGACAAAGATAGTAAGATTTTGTGTAAAAATAATAGAATGACGTGCAATAACGTCCACAAATGACGACATCAACGCTCCGGACAGAAAAAGAGGGAGTGCCGGACAATTACAGCCCGACAATCCCTCAACCTTCCTACTTATCGTTTATTCTCCGAATACTTCCTTCAACTTCGCATCTATCGGCTCGGATTCACCCACTGCACGTACAACAATTTTCCCATCACCATCAATCAACACTTTAGTCGGGAATGCCGTGATGGCATAGTCTTTCACCACATCACATTTATTCTTTCCCTCGTTATTCAGGATCTGCGTCCATGTCATACCATCTTCCTCAATAGCTTGCAACCATATTTCACGAGCTTTGGAACCGTTTTCTGTTGCAACATTAATAACTACCAAACCTTTATCCCGGTATTTTGCCTCGATTTCTTTCAGGTGAGGGTGTGAATCCCGACAAGGACTACACCAAGAACCCCAGAAATCCAGTAACACATATTTTCCCCTGTAATCCGACAAACGTATGGTATTTCCATCCTTATCCACTTTTTCAAAATCCGGGGCAATAGCACCTACTTCTGTACGCAAGGCAATGTCAATGGCTCCTTGCATCTCCTTACCCAAAGGCATTTCCCGCAAGGCTTGATCGAAAGCTGCAAAAGTAGCCGCGTAATCCTTCAAAGTGAAATCATTACGCATTCCACTTAAAAGATACATGGCCGCATAACTGGACGGATTTTCTTTGATAAAACGGATTTTTTCTTCTTTCTCTTTTTCAGCTAAAGCCATCCGTTGCTCTCCTAAAGCAACCTTCTCGTCTTCAGTTACCCCTGAAACGTATGATTTACGTAACAACTCAAACATCTCGTATTCCAAAGGCAATGTTTTGGCATACAACTTCATCAAGTCATTGTTCCACGCTCCACCTTTCCATTGCAACTCCGGCCAACGGGCATTATCCATGTTTATCTCCAATTTCGTCCCCGGCTCCATGAATAACGTGACACTCGGTCCGGGTACAACTCCCATACCCGACGGAATAATATTATGCGGGTCTCTCGATACGAGCGAAGCAACAACCGGCTCCTGCAATTTCTTCCGGTAACTCAATTTTCCATTTTCCACCCGGATCGTGTCCAATATAAAATCACCGTTCGTCTGATAGGCACAAATCAAAACCTCCTTCGGATAAGAACTGATTGTTCCCGTGATCACAAACTCGTCTTTCTGAATGGAATTGCACCCTGTCAACAGGGCTACAATTCCAAGTAAAAATACCATTTTCATTATTTATTATTTTTAATTTTATCCAACTTCCCGTGAATACGTGCAGCAATAGCATCATTCCCTGCCGGCATTTTATCCAGCGCTTTTTCTATTTGCCAAAGAGCCTCTTTCTGGTATCCCATCTTGTATAACACCTCGGCCAACGTTTCATAGCAAGTGAAATTACCGAATAACGTAATTGCTTCTAATGCCCACGTCATGGCCTTATTCAGCAATTTTTGATCATCCGAGAGACGGGCAACATTAGCCGCAAGATCACGGAAATTAAACGCCAATGAAGCAGACTCATTGATTCCGGCAAACTGAATCGTAAAAGCCAATTGCTCCGGGGTCTGAGATGCAAGTCCTGATGCATCCTTGATTAATCCCTGCAAGAATTGCATGTATTTTTCCTTGTCCCGTTTCAAACAATCTTTTTCCTCTTCAAAAAGAATATCCGCATGTTTCTCTGCCAATTCCTCGAATCTCGTCCTGTCATCAATAGCGGCATAGTATCCGGAACGACTTTTCACTTCCTCGTTCGCCACATTCACTCCCAACTTCCCATTCAAGAAAGCCATCACCTTCAGGTAGCTGTTAAAACGTTCTTCATTTTTCTCTTTCACGGCACGACGATAGGAATACGAACCCATGCTATAACCCAGGATCTCGACCATCTTTTGATTCTGCATTCCCGTCATCTCACGAATACGCTCCCAATTCTTCATGATGAAATCAGCACATGCTCCTCCGGCATTCAACTTATTTTCATAATCGAATAACTCTTTCAAGAACGTGGTATCCATCAAATTTTTCTCTTTCTTGATACTCACATATTGATCAAAAATATCCGCATTATCCAATTTCGCCCGGTTACGCTTGGCAATGTATCCTTTCACGAAAGATGCGTTACCCCTTTTCTTAGCGTAGAGAGCTTCCCACTCTTCAATTGTCCGCTTGTCAGAAAACTCTGCCAAAGCTATTTTCCCCTCTTCAATAAACTTTTCAGCAGGCATATACGCTCCGGAACGGTAAAATAATTTCCCGTTCCCATCCACGTACAAATAAGTAGGGAACGACATAATCTGGTATGTTTTTGCCACTTCCACACCATCCCCTTTCTCACAATCCAGTTTATAACAAATGAAATTAGCATTATAAAAATCCCCGACTTCCTTCAACGGGAAAACCTCGCTCACCATCTTTTTACAGGGACCGCACCAACTTGTATAATTATCCACGAACACCAATTTGTTTTCCTTCTTGGCAATTTCCAGAATTTCTTTCCAACTACCTTCACGAAACTGGATACCTTGCGCCAGCAACGATATGGAGAATCCACACAGTATTACAATACTCAGAACTAATTTTTTCATCATATACCTTACTTTTTATTTTAATAATCATTCTGTACTAACTTATCATTCAATAGCAACTCCTCGGCTGGAATCAAACATACCGTCCGACGGGATGTTTTAGGGTCAATCGCATTATATTGCGCTCCCGTGTAGTTACTATAAGACACGGACACTTCCTCCCGTTTCATAGTCAATCCGTTACGTACATAATCATAGTACGTCAAAGCCTCAAAAGCCAGCTCCCGACGACGTTCCATGAATATTTCTTCAAACAGGTCGTTTCCGCTTAATCCGGATAGTTCTTCCAAACCTGCCCGACCACGAATCTCGTTCAAATCTCGTAAGGCCTTTGCGTCCTCACCCAATTTAGCGTAAGCCTCTGCCCTGTTCAAGACAACCTCTCCGGCACGGATAAACACGGAAGGACAAATGAAAGAGTAGTAATCATCGAAGACCCTATCCGCTCCCCCGTTATATTTTGTTGTACTGAAACGTCCTGCATGTCGCACGGAAGGTTCCGTGAAATACTGCCACCGCAAATCGTTCTCTTTATCCATGATTTTCTCGTAATCACGTGAAATTTCACAACAATACACGCTAGTGCTAGCCTCTGACTCGTAACCGCTCCAAGAATAATAATTGTGTACGGCATTACCTACACCACTCGGAAAATTACCCGTGAAGAAAGCGAACAAAATTTCTTTATTCGTCTTAGGATTATCATACAAATCTTTCAATTCTTCCCCACGCAAAACCTCCACCACATCATTTACCAAACTAAAAGTAGAATCGGCATAAGCAGCCGCCAAACGATTGTATTCCTCATCGGGACTCTCCGGTAATCCACCCATATACAGATACACCCTAGATAACATTCCAAATGACGCTACTTTATTAGCAAACGTGCGATCCGAACGCTCATCCGGCAAACAAGATGCCGCCAATCTGAAATCAGCAACGGCTTGTTCAAAACACTCCCGCACTGTATTACGAGGTAACATTTCCGCGGTAGCCTCAACATCCAAAGGAATTCCCAAATTCGCATCCGGATTATCCCAGAAAGGACGACCGAATACATTCGTAGCGTTGAAAATCATTAACCCGCGTAAAAAAGCATTTTCCCCTTTCAAACGAATCAAATCACGCTTCTCATCCGGATTCACCGTTTCCTCGAACAATTTATCAATAGCAATGATATTACGTGAAGCCCCCAATATTAACTGTTGACTTTTCGCCCACATCGCCCATGCGTATGACTGGGATTTCTGATCACTGTTCAAGAAGAAATGAGCATCCGGGGCTCGCAAATAATCAGGAGAAGTCATAAAACTGATCTGGGCCGGAAAAGCCTCCGCAAAAATGACATTATTCCCCCGGAATTCACCCAACACGTGATAAGAACCGTGATAATGATGTGACTCCGAATACCCTCCGGCCTGCATCAAAAATTGTCCGTACAACCCCGAAGTGGCATTTACTATATTATTGAAACTACTCAGATAACTCTCCGCCTCTGCCATATTATGCGGGCGCATTTCATCAAGCCGTCCGTTACAAGCGAACAAGAATAGAGCTCCGATAAGTAAATATCTCTTTTTCATAACTTTCTACCGTTAAAATGTAACATTCAAACCAAATATAAAACGTCTTGGTGCCGCCCAACCGCCAACATTCTCCGGATCCATACCTGCAAAGTATTTGGACGCAAACGTATAGACATTATCACAACTAAAGCTCAAAGCGGCAGACTGTACACAGATTTTTTTCATCCATTGTTGCGGGAAATTATACGTCAACCGGATATTCGATATCCGTAAATGACTGGCATCCGTGTAACAGAAAGAAGTCTCGTGATTCAGTTCTTGCACGAAAGCCGGATCGGCATTTACCATCGGGATATCAGCTTTATCCCCCGGCTTTTCCCATATCTTCAGCGAGGAAGGCACCTTATGGAGATTTGATGATGTCCATGACGTTCCTGACGTATATTCTGCCAAAACACTATTGTACACCTTGTAATTCAAACTATACGTGGTATGCAAGTACAACTCCCAACCCTTGTAAGTAAACGTGTTCGTGAAACCACCCCAATAAGGCGCACGCGACAAACCGATATTCACATAACTCAGTTCTCCGTTACCAAGCACAGCTTCCGACAAAGAACCCACGATATTCGTGCTACCGTCTTCTTCCACCCGAGCATATTGGGCAAAACCGGTCTCCGGATCAACTCCCGTAACTTTTACTCTTTTCAATTCGTCGATATTATCACCTTCATAAAATGTTTTGTAACCACTACGAGTTAATTTCTCTTGATCCAACTTGGTCAATTCATTATCATTATAACTGAAAGTCAATGTCGTAAACCAGTTAAAATCTTCGCCTTTCATCGTGTGCGTGTTCAATACTAATTCCACACCCCTGTTCTCCATTTCACCCACATTCTGGTATTGTCTTCCCACGCCATTTGCAGCCGGCAAAGTCGTACTCATGATCAAATCACTATTCCGCCGTTTATACCAATCCGCCGATAATGAAATACGATTATTCAATAACGCCACATCCACTCCAATATTCAGATTATATGCCGTCTCCCATGACAACTGATCATTTCCCAACTGGTTAATCGTCGCCCCGTAAGCCGATTGATAAACCGGGTGGTTTCGATAATAATCAAACGTCGTGTTACTTGTACTATAAAGCGTGTAGTTCAAGTAATCCATTCCCGCCTCTTTACCTGACGTACCATAACTCATTCTCAATTTCAGGTTAGACACCACGTCCTGACGTGCCATAAAAGCCTCCCGAGAAACAAGCCATGATCCACTAAATGAATAGAATGTTCCATAGCGATTATCCTTACCGAAATTCGTTGAACCATCCGTACGGAAAGAAGCCGAAGCCATATATTTACCTGCATAATTATAGTTTACTTCCGAAAATACAGAGAAACTACCGGACTCCCGCTCTGCACCCGTCGGTATCACACCCGGATTTGTTTTATCCCCTTGTTTCGAAAAACCACCAACATTACGTTCTCCGGCAATGATCTGGTCATACATTTCAATACGTGATGAACGAGTGTGGCGTTCATACCATTCCTGTCCTACCAAGCCATTCAAATTATGCTCTCCAAAACTATATTGCAAGCGTAAAATATTGGACGTCAAGAAAGTCCAACTCCGTTCATCATCTACCTTTAAAACACCATTACTCATCTCATTACGGCTATGATTACCAGTATAAGTACGACTATCCAAATAATCATTTGTATTGACATTCGTCAAAGTCAATGTATTTGTCGAAGAAAAAGATAACCATTTGAAAGGTTTCAATGTTGCAGAGAACGAACCGAACAAATTATTCTTTAAATCCGTCACGTTATTATATTTATTATCCTGCAACGGATTTCTCAATGGAGTCGGGTCCATCGTATAATTCTTCCAAGATTGGATGTTGTACTTCAACGTTCCATCCTCATTATAGGGAGTCACCCAAGGATGATAACTTTCCATGGAATCTCCATCAGAATTGGCTGTAATACTTTTCTCGAACGTACCACTCAAATTCACCCCAAACGACAGGTATTTCATCACATCAAAATCCAAGCGTAACTTGAACAAATGTCGCGTCAGGTCATATCCGATTTGGGTTCCCTCCTCGTCATAATAGTTATATGAAAAATAATACTGAATTTTATCTCCACCACCCCGGATGCTCATCGCTACATCCTTACTCAAGCCATTACGATAAACCAAATCTCGCCAATTTGTCGTTTTCGTTACATCAAAATTATTATATAACGTTCCCAACGTATCCTGTATGAAAGTTTCCTGATTGGCATATTTTGCACGCAAACTCTCATTCGTATTCCACCAATTGCGTAATGCCATCTTTCCATAATCCAGCAACTCCTGTGAATTCATATACTCCAATTTTCCAAAATTCGGAGTACTGATACCTAATTTCATATCCAACGCAACTGTCATACGATCTTTCGCCCCCTTTTTCGTTGTCACTACGATCACACCTGTCGCGGCCCGGGAACCGTAAATAGCGGTAGAGGCCGCATCCTTTAACACCGTAATATCCGCAATATCTGATGGAGACACCACCCCGTTAATACTCGTGTAATCGGTGATCACACCATCTATCACGATCAAAGGAGCTGAAGTCGTCGTGGATAAAGCATTCGAACTATACAACGTTCCTGTACCACGTAATAATAAATCCCCATCACTTCCCGGAACACCGCTACTACCCGTAATCTGTAATCCTGTCGTGTGACCTTTTAACGCATTCATCAAGCTACCACCCGTGGCCGATTGAGCGATATTCTTTCCCCGGAATTGTTGCACCGCACCGGTCATCTCACTCACCTTTCGAGTCGAATACCCCGTAACGATTACCTCTTCCATCTGTTCCACGTCTTCCAAAAGAACCACATTAAGCACTTTCTGACCTGAAAACTTCATCTCTTGCGGTTTCATCCCCACGAAAGAGAAAACGATCACCACACCTTCTTTTGCTGGTACTTTGATCTCATATTTCCCATCAATATTCGTAGCTGTACCTACTGACGTACCTTTTAACATCACCGTCACACCCGGTAAAGGCTTACCACTCGCGTCCTTTACCTGCCCTTTCACCACTTCCACGGTAGGTACAACGGGAACCGCTTTTGCCCGTGTAACCACAACAACCTTATCCACCACCTCATAATTGTACCCATTCTCCCGCAACACGACATCCAAAATCTTTTCTACCGTTGCATCTTTCAACTTCAACGTCACCACATCATCTACCCGAACAACACCTTTCCGGTAAACAAAATCATACCCAGCCTTCTCTTTCAGGTAATCCAGCACAGCCCCAATTGTGCTGTTCGTGAAATCCACATCCAATTTCTTCCCTTGCGAGAATCCCGCCGCGCTGACCGTATTTATCACGCAAACGAGTAATAATACCCTTAAACCCATAGCAATCAATTTTTGCGGCAATCTTATCCAATAAGGATTGCCCGTTCGTCGATTTTTTTTCATAACTTTGTAAAGCATTTAATTAAACATTCATCTGAGCCAACAGATGTTTATTTATGACGAGGAGAATCTTGCCGGATTCCCCTCTTTTTTATTTGAAAACGATCACCGTCCTTTCTTCTATATCAAATTTCACCTCATTTGTTTTTTCCAAAATATTCAGCACCTCTCTCAACTCTGTATACCGCGGCACAACTCCTTTAAAGATAATGTTTTTCAACTCTTCATCCCGGTATACAACCTCCATGTCATACCACCTTGCAAATTTTTGCATGATCTGCTCCAAGGTTTGCTCCTCGAGAATAAACATTCCCTTTTTCCAAGCAATCACTTTCTCTACATCCACTTCCTGTTTGTCAAGATGCCCGTCCCGACAATCCAACATACTCTGCTCCCCAGGTGCAAGTACCATATTTTCCCCGCTATCGGTTTCCACCTTTACTTTACCGGTCACTAAAGTCGTGTAGATTGCCGCCTCATCCGTGTACCCCGACACGTTGAATTCAGTTCCCAACACCTCTACTATTTGTTGCAATATTTCTACCCGAAAAGGCATTTCTGTATCCTTAGCCACTGCAAAATAGGCCTCTCCCTCCAAAAACACCCGTCGTTCTTTTCCCACAAACTCCACCGGATAACGCAACTTACTTCCTGCATTTAACCATACGGTTGTCCCATCCGCCAAGACCAAATCAAACTCCCCACCCCTCGGCACTTCCACTTCATTATACACCAATTTCTTCCTCTTCTCGCCATCAGCTTTTCCTTGTCCCGCATATGACAATCGCCGCTCATCAATCTTCACAGCCTCCATACCTCCCACTTTCACTCCTTTTGCCAATGTCTCCAAATCAACCACCCTACCATCTTCTAACCTCAAAACAGCACGTACCCCCCCTGCCTTAATGGGTTGTTCCGTCTTTGCCAAAGGCTCAGGCTCCAGTTTATCATCTACCGGGAACAAATAAAAGGCTCCCACAAACAAAACCACGATAGCCGCTACCGCCACTCCCCACTGCCATCTTCTCAATCTCAATCGCCGCTCTTCCTCACGAATACGCAGATGCATCCCTTCCAATGGACGTATCACATCCACTCCCTCCAACTGCTTCACCTCATTCATCATTCGCTGCCCATCCCTCAACTCACGATACAATCGCTCATTATCCGGATTCTTTCCCCGCCACCATTCCAGATAGCGTTGCTCTTCCTCCGAAATCGCCCCCGTCACCTCCTTGAAGATCAACCGTGAAACTTTAAAAACCTGTTCTTCCAATTTCTCCATGATGTCACACTTTATATCCTGTTTCTTCATTGAATCATTCATAGAACGCAATCACTTAAAAAAAGGGTAAAGAATTCACATTTATTTTTAGGAAAAATAATGAATCAAGCAAAAACAAATCGTAAGTAATACAAATACAGAAAGATATATATACAAAAAATATCCCCCAATAATAGGAATCAGCTCTTCAACATGAAAAAGAATAAAAATAAATCCCTCGGCAACTTTTCCCGCAAAACATCCAAGGCTTTCGCTTTTGTTTTCTTTACCGTACTCTCCGACACGTTCAGTTGCACGGCAATATCCGAAATTTTCAATCCTTCAATAAAGCTCAATTCAAAGATTTGCCGCTCCCTTTCCGGCAAACTCCGGATAGCATAATACACCAACAACTGAGTCTCTTGATCGATCACGCTATTCTGAAAAAACACATCCTCTTCCAGTTGTGACAAATAACGCTCACCCGCTTTCGCCTTCCGATGAAGACTAACAATTTCATTCTTGATAGAAATATAAAGGAAAGATTTCAATGACTCTACCGACTCAAACAACGTCCGTCTTTTCCATGCATTGAACACCGCATTTTGCACGCAATCTTCGGCCAGAAAACTACTTTGTTCTCCCGCATACCGCACGGCATACAATAATAGTGCGGGATACAGACGCCTGTACAATATCTCCAAACGTCCTTGCTTGAACTCGTTCAACATCTGAACATCAATATCTTCTGACACTTTCATACATGCAGCCGGATATAATAGCCAATAAACAAAATTCAAACAAAGATAATCTTTTTTTTATTTTATCCCGCATCTTTTCGTTTCCTTCCGAATTCACAAGGACAGGGATAAAACCAACTTGCAAGCATAAAAAGAAACGGAGTGAAAAATCTCCTCCTTATGTTCGAGAAAATTCTTCACTCCGTTCAAAATAAAAAATCAATAACTTATATACTATTCTTGATTTTCTTTTCTTTCCGGTCTCGGCCCCCTGTCACGATGAGGACGATCTCCACGATCTTGTCTGGGTCCGCGATCTTGACGTTCGCCTCTATCTTGGCGCTCGCCGCGATTTTGACGATCATTTTGCTCCATACCTTCCGGTTTAGGCAACAACACCTTACGGGAAAGTTTGAATTTTCCGGTTTTCGGATCAATATCGATCAATTTCACACGTACCTTATCACCCTCTTTCAATACATCCTCTACTTTTTCCACGCGCTTGTGATCAATCTCTGACACGTGTAACAAACCGTCTTTACCCGGCAGGAATTCCACGAAAGCACCGAAAGCGGTGATTGTCTTTACAACACCCTCGTAAATTTCCCCGACTTCAGGTTTGCAGGCAATAGCCTTGATACGGGCAACGGCGATATCAATAGCCTCTTTATTGGTTGCGGCGATATCCACGATTCCCTGATTACCCACTTCCTCGATAACGATAACCGCTCCGGATTTCTCCTGAATATCCTGAATAATCTTTCCACCGGGGCCAATGATCGCACCGATCTGATCCTTATCCACCGTAAGAGTAACCATATGCGGCGCGTGCGGTTTCAAATCAGGACGAGGTTCAGGTAAAGTTTCCTTGATAATATTCATGATATGCAAACGACCTCTCCGGGCTTGATCCAAAGCTTTCTCCAGAATCTCGTAAGGAAGACCGTCTACTTTAATATCCATCTGGGTTGCGGTGATACCGTCTACCGTTCCGGTTACCTTGAAGTCCATATCTCCCAAGTGATCCTCGTCACCCAAGATGTCTGACAACACGGCATATTTCTCGTTATCGGTGATCAATCCCATAGCGATACCCGTTACCGATTTTTTGATCGGAATACCGGCATCCATCAAAGCCAAAGTTCCGGCACATACCGTTGCCATAGAAGATGAACCGTTAGATTCCAAAATATCAGAAACAACACGTACCGTGTAAGGATAGTTGTCCGGCAACATACGTTTTAAAGCACGATGAGCCAAGTTTCCATGACCAATTTCACGACGACCTACACCGCGACTGGCTTTTGCCTCTCCCGTTGAGAACGGCGGAAAGTTATAATGCAACAGGAATTTTTCTTTTCCTTGTTCAGTAGCCTCATCTATAATCTTTTCATCCAGTTTGGTACCTAAAGTTACCGTGGACAATGACTGCGTTTCACCGCGGGTAAAAATAGAAGAACCATGAGGTCCCGGAAGAGGCCCGGCTTCACACCAAATCGGGCGAATCTGTTCGGTCGTTCGTCCGTCCAGACGTAACCCCTCATCCAAAATCATTCTCCGCACGGCCTCTTTCTCCACGTCATGGTAATAACGGGAAACCATATTTTTCTTCTCGTCTCTCTCTTCTTCCGGAAGTGATTCTAAATATCCTTCTTTCACTTCGGTAAACAACTTCTCACGTAAATGCTTATCAGCGTTACATTGACGAGCAACAGCATACGCTTTATCGTAACATTTAGCCCAAACATCCTTACGTAACTCTTCATCATTCACTTCATGACAATAAGCCCGTTTTTCTTTGTTCACGGCCTTTGCCAGTTCCATCTGAACTAAACAATGATCTTTAATAGCTTCATGAGCAAATTTAATAGCATCGAGCATTTCTTTCTCAGAAACCTCATTCATCTCACCCTCAACCATCATGATATTCTCGTAGGTCGCTGCAACCATGATATCCAAGTCAGCAGTTGCCAACTCGCTCTTTGTCGGGTTAATCATCAACTCCCCGTTCACACGAGCTACACGTACCTCAGAAATAGGACCGTGGAAAGGAATATCACTCACAGCGATAGCTGCCGAGGCAGCCAATCCGGCCAAACAATCCGGCATAGACTCTTCATCACCAGAGTACAACGTTACCTGCACAAAAGTTTCAGCATGATAATCATCCGGAAACAAAGGTCTCAAAGCACGGTCGATCAGACGGGATACCAAAATCTCGTAATCGGAAGCTCTTCCCTCTCTACGGGTGAAACCTCCGGGGAAACGTCCCACGGCTGAAAATTTTTCTTTATAATCTACCGACAAAGGCATGAAGTCCACGTCCGGACCAGCCTCTTGTGCGGAACAAACCGTAGCCAACAACATCGTGTTACCCATTTTCAGCATGACAGCACCGTCTGCTTGTTTGGCTAACTTCCCGGTTTCCAATGTTATTACCCGACCATCTTTCAGGGTAATGCTTTTTTCAATAATGTTCATAGAAATAATAAAACTGTTAAAATACTAAACATTTTAACGGAATTCTTTTTAGATAAAAGGAGGAGGAGGGGAGGATTATAAAGTAAAACGACCCGGACGACCCGGGTCGTTTTTATGTAATTATTTACGTAAATTCAATGCTTTAACGATAGCACGATATCTCTCGATATCTCTCTTCTTCATGTAATCAAGCAACGCTCTACGTTTTCCAACCAATTTAATCAAAGATCTTTGAGTAGCGAAATCTTTGTGGTTTTTCTTCAAGTGCTCAGTTAAATGAGCGATACGGTAGGAAAATAAAGCTACTTGTGACTCAACAGAGCCGGTATCTTTATTAGACTTCCCGTACTGTGAAAAAAGTTCTTCTTTCTTTTCTGATGTCAAATACATGATGTACAGTCTTTTAGATTTAATATTAATTTTAACGCCGCAAAGATACGTTTTATTCCGACATAAACCAATCTTTTCCAACCCTTTTTGTATTTTTGTATTTCAATTTACACACACGAAAAGAAATACAGATGAAGATACTTATATATTCAATATTACTTTTAATCCCAACACTATCATTGGGCCAGCGGGCCAAGATCGCATTCGAAAAGACCACGTTCAACATGGGACTCGTGCAAGAAAACGGGGGAAAAGTAACTCACGAATTTAAATTTACAAACAAAGGGAAAGCTCCCCTGTTGATAAAATTTATAGAAACCACGTGTGGTTGCACCACTCCCAAATGGAACAGGAAACCCATTCCTCCCGGAGACAGCGGTGTCGTTACCGTCACGTTCAACCCGAAAGACCGCCCCGGCGTGTTCTCGAAAAAAATTATCGTGTACACGAACGCCACTCCCCCGAACATCGTATTGCGTTTAGAAGGAGAAGTCATCACGAAATCGGTTGACATCCCAACAACCTACCCCATCGTGGTGGGTAACTTGCGTTTCACCACGGACACGATCCGCTTAAAACAGGCAGAGACGAAACACCAGATCATAAACATGATCAACACGGGCAAAAAGAACATATCGATCCTGTCGATTTTCAAACCCGACTACCTGGAAGTGGATTGTATCCCCCTCACATTAGGCAAGGAAATGATGGGTAATCTCATCATTCGGTATCTCCCGAAACATGCGGACAAGATCAAGCCGGATGATTACGTCCTCATCAAAACAGACCAGAGAACGACACACAAGTTCATGATTTCGAACAAGTAATTTTCAATTTTGTACTTTCAATTTTCAATTCAACATGATTTACCCCGAAAATTTTGAATCTAAAATAAAATTCGACAAAATAAGACAACTTATCAGCAATAACTGCCTGAGCGACATGGGCCGAGAACTGGTCAGCGACATCAAGTTCTCCACCGACGCCGGATGGATTGAAACCTCTTTGACCGAGACCTCCGAATTCATGCGAATCTGTCAAGAGGAAGAGAACTTTCCGGTCTCCTATTACCATGATGCCCGCCCCTTCTTGTTGCGTATAAAAGTAGAGGGATTATTCCTAGAAGTAAATGAACTGGTTGTTTTAAAAAATTCACTGGAGTCGCTGAACGCCATCATGCGTTTCTTCAACACCAAACAAGAAGTTTACCCTCATCTGGTAGCCCGGGCCGGGGACGTACGGGTATTCCCCTATATCCTGCAACGCTTGGACTCGATCGTTTCAAAATTCGGGACAATCAAGGACACCGCCTCACCCGCTTTAGGCAACATTCGTCATAGCATTGCTAAAAAGCAATCCGGAATCTCCCGGCGTATGCAAGCCTTGTTGCAAAAAGCACAGGAAGAAGGATGGGCCGACAAGGACAGTAACATCGCCATCCGGGATGGTAGAATGGTGATACCTGTACCCGCGGCTTTCAAGCGGAAATTAAACGGTATCGTGCATGATGAATCCACCACCGGAAAAACCTCTTATATCGAACCCGCGGAAATCATCGAAACGAACAATGAAATTCGGGAACTACAATTGGAAGAAAAACGGGAAATCACACGTATTCTCCGACAATTCGCCGACGATTTGCGTCCTTATATATATGACCTGATTCCAGCCTATGATTTCATGGCATTCGTAGATTTCGTGCGGGCAAAAGCACTCTTTGCCATCCGGGTAAATGCCATTGTGCCTCTCTTTGAAGACACCCCCTCCATGCTATGGTACAGGGCAAAGCATCCCCTACTATACCTAAGCTTAAAGGCAAACGGGAAAGAAGTGGTTCCTCTGGATATTGAGATAAACGAAGACCAGCGGATTATCCTGATTTCCGGTCCTAACGCAGGTGGTAAATCCGTCTGCCTGCAAACAGCCGGTTTATTACAATATATGTTCCAATGCGGTATACCCGTACCCGTGGAAGAATCCAGTAAATTCGGGATATTCCACAAAATACTCATCGACATGGGAGACGAACAGTCTCTTGAAAATGATTTGAGTACATACAGCTCGCATCTGGTAAACATGAAGAATTTCATCCGTTACGCCTCGCAGGACACCCTTATCCTGATCGACGAGTTTGGTACGGGAACCGAACCCATGCTGGGAGGTGCAATAGCTGAAGCCATTTTAAATGCTTTAAATAACAACCAAACGAGAGGTGTCATCACGACACATTACACCAACTTAAAACATTTTGCCTCTTCAGCTCCCGGAATTGCAAACGGGGCTATGCTCTATGACAGCCACCGGATGTTACCGCTTTTCCAACTGGAAATCGGGAAACCGGGTTCGTCTTTTGCCTTCGAAATCGCCAAGAAAATCGGGTTACCCAAAGAGATTTTGGACGATGCCGCCAGCAAGATCGGTGAAGACCGGGTAAATTTCGACAAGCACTTGAAAGAAATTCTACGGGATAAACGTTACTGGGAAGAAAAACGGAAACGCATTCATGAAAATGAAAAACGCCTGGAAGAAGTGCTAGAACGTTATAAAAAAGAGTTGGATGATGCTTCCAAACTTAGGAAAACGATCATCCAAGAGGCTCAGGAGAAAGCCAGAGAACTCCTCTCCGGGGCCAACAAGACAATCGAAAACACCATCCGACAAATCAAAGAAAGTCAAGCCGAAAAGGAACAAACCCGACTGGCCCGACAAGCATTCGAGGAAGAGAAACGCCAGCTGTTAGCCAGCGAAGAAGAAGAGGAAGAACGGCTGAAAAGAAAAATCGAAAAACTAAAAAACCGGGAAAAAAAACAGAAGGAGAAAGGGAAACGTCCACAAGCTTCTTCCCCGGAAGAAACCGCACAACAGGAACAAGCACCGACTTTCAGCAAAGGAGATCTCGTGCAACTGGATAATAAAGCCGTAGGTGAAATTATCGAAATTAACGAGAAAAACGCGGTTATCGCTCTCGGCGGTCTCATGACTACCGTGAAAGTGGAACGCCTCTCGAAAATATCGAACAGTGCAGCCAAGAAAATCACGCAAAACAGGACGCCACGCCCCTCTTCCAATTACCTGGAAAACATCAGCCAGAAACGCATGGATTTCAAACCGGAGATCGACGTACGAGGACTACGGGGAGACGAGGCGCTCATGAAAGTATCGGAATTCATTGACAATGCCGTTATGCTAAACATGAAAGACCTACGCATCTTGCATGGCACAGGTACAGGAGCCCTCCGGCAAATCATACGGGATTTTTTAAAGACCAATCCGATCGTGGGTTCCTGCGGGGATGAACACGTACAAATGGGAGGCTCGGGAATTACCGTGGTGAAACTGGATATATAAACCACATGCGGTTATATTCCGGATAAATCCGCATCCTTGATATTCTCGAAAATGAGGGTAACCAACAAAACGAAAATTGTTCAAGAATACCCTAAATTCGTGTTTCAACACTCACGGATTTAGGAATGTTCTACAAAAATTTAATGCAAAACAATGTAAAATAACATTATCAAAACAGTATTATCTTGTTATCATATTGCGAGCCGCTCCCATTCCACTCCCATTTCTCCCCTATTCCGCTCCTATTAAAATAGCAATATATTAGATTACAATAGTAATTATTAACATCCGAGTAAGTCTATCATAACAATTTGAAAACAGGATAATAACCCCATCAGATAGAAATTTCATTTGAATGCCCACTTTACTGGGACAAATCACTATTTCCCCGACTACCTATGAGCGTGGAAACAATTGTTTGTATCGAATTCCGGAATTAAGAATAATTGAAGGGCTATATGTTTAATGCTTTTTGGATCATTTTTTGATACTCTTCATCATCCAATTCTACCTCCAGCATAATTTTCCGTTTGGACGATACTCTCTCTGTTTTTTGGGAATGACATGCCCCAATAATATCATTTTCTTCTCTCAATTTCTCCGAGAACAGACTAAACAAGTCCACATTCAACACCATGCAAATCTGATACAACAAATCTGTATCAATAGATTGACGCTTGAAAAGATGATATACCAACGTCCTTTCTTTGTTGATCATACGAGCGAACTGGCTGGCACTCAAACCACTTTTCTCGAACTCTTGCCTTATTATCTCTCCTATATCCAATTTCATAGTTCAAAATTACGAGAATTATCATGAGAAAAGTTTTAATATATGGTAATATATAACCACAAAAATGTTGAATATTATTTGCACATGTAAATTTTATACTATACTTTTGTAAACAAAAATACAACAAGGCGTTTGTAAATGTATTAAATAAATTATTGAATTATTAAATGTTTAATTAAAAAACAAGGTGTTATGAGAAAAATAAGTTTATTATTTGTGTTAATAACTGTCGCCTTATTGTCATCCTGCGTGGATGACAAAGAATCTGCTACAGTTGAACAAATCCGTACCGCAAAAACGGAATGGCTGAAGGCTCAAGCCGAAATGTTGAAAGCCCAAGGTGAGACTCAAAAATTACTGGCAGAAATTGAAAAGTTGAAAGTAGAAAATGAAGCTAAAAACGAAGCCGCCCGCCTTGAAATTGAACGTTTGATTGCAGAAGCCAATGCAGCCAAAACGGAAGCAGAAGCTAAAAAACTACTTGCCGAAGCTGAAAAGATTCAGAATGAAGCAAAAGCTGCTGAAATGGCAAATGAATATCAACAAAAAATTTATGAACTCGAATACGAAACTCGTAAAGCCGAGGAAGCATACAAGCAACAAGATTTCTTAAATAAATTAAACGCTGCCATTATCGCCGGCAAACTCAGCCCGGAATTGGAACAAATGTATGCAGATTATGTGAAAGCCCTGCGGAAACTTCGTAATAATGAAAACGATATCGCCCATTATGAAGACAGAATAAATTGGTACAAGAATCGTATTTCAGATAATTTCGAAGACCACCTCGCTGGTTTCCAAGAAACAATTAAAACCAATCAAGAAAAAGTAACCTCTACAAAAGAATTGATTGCAGAACTGGAAGCCTCAAAAACGCTGACAGGTACCGCTATTGAAGAAAAAATCAAGGACCTTGAAACAAAGCTTGAAAAACTTACCAAAGAACTTGATTCCAAAACGGCAGAAATGATCAATACTGCAGACGATGCAAAAAAATTATTGAAAGCCATTTATGATGCAAAAAAAGCGGTAGCAACAGCTAAAGAAGAAGCTACTGAAAAAGAAGAAGCTTACAATGAAGCAAAAGAGGCTTACAATAGCAATCCCACGAAAAAATTGGTCGCTCCGTTCAATATAACAGTTACAACAAGCCAAGGAACTGAACAAACATTCTCTTTCTCGGGATATCCTGAATTTGAACAAGGAATCCTAACCAAGATTAATGCAGAAAAAGAAAAACAAGCAAACGATATTAAAGCCGCAACCACAGCAAAAGAAAAAGCTGAAAAAGCACTAGCTGATACAAAAGCAAATTTAAAGAAATTAGAGAAAGCGGCAGCAGATGCAAAAGCAGCTTTGGAGCCACTTGAAACAACAGCCAAAGAACAAAAAGCGAAACTTGACAAAGCGACAAAAGACAAGGCTACTTGTGAAGGTAAAGTAACCGATTTAAATAATAAAAAGACAGCAGCCCAAACAGATTACGATGCAAAAAAAGCGTTGGTGGCACAATATACCGACGAACTGAAAAATCCGGATCTTACTCCCGCAGAGAAAGCCGAGTTAGAAGCTTTATTGGGTGTTGCCAAGACAAATGAAGCAAAAGCTTTAGCAGAATTGACCAAAGCAAGCGATGCCGTAACAGCAAACGATGCCGCATTAGCTACAGCTAAAAAAGATATCGCTGATGCCACCAAAGCTATTGTAGCAAATGAAACGGCATACGAAAAAGCAAAAGAAAATGTCACTACTACACAAAAAGCATACGATGATGCCGTTGCCGCTGTTTCTGAAATCAATCAAGGTGAACTTGTTGTAAAAGTACAAAAAGCAATCGATGACTTAGAAATCGTAACGTTACTAGCAGAGGAATTCAACACGATCGTTGACAATGCAGCCAAAACGACCGAAACATTGTTAGCCGAAATGAATCAAGCAAAAGCGGATTGGGATGCAGCAGTAGCCAACATCGAGACGGCAGAACAGAAAGAAGAAGAAGCAATAGCGACTTTCAAGAATTCAGCATACATCACATTGATAGAAGAAGTTGAAAAATTAAGCGATCAAATAGAGTATATTAATCAACTGTTGGATTTCCTACGTTCAAACAGCGAAGGCATCGATGACCAAATAGAAATCTACAAAGAAGAGATAAAAACAGCAGAGGAAGCCATCGCTGAAGCAGAGCAATCCATCAAAGAATTCAATGCTCTTGCAAGTGACGAGGAAAAGAACGAAGAATTAGAGGCTTACATCAGAGCACAAAATGAAGGATATCAAGCAAAAATTAATGCTCTCAACAACGAGATTTCAAAACTCAAAGAAATCCAACCCGAATTACAAGCACGTGTTGACCGTTTACAAGCAGCTATTGACGCCGCCGAAGCAGCTCTTGCCGAATAAGTAAAACCCAATGTCAGTGGGGAAATCCTCACTGACATTCACTAAATTTGTATATATGCTAAAAAGAGTATTGACAATTGCAATCATCATGACAGGATCGGTACTGCTTGCCAACGCACAAACAAAAGATGATTTTACACCTAAGGAAGGGGACAAATCCGTCTCTTTAAATTTAGGCGTAGGTTCTTTTGTCGGTATGGAAGCCCCGGCTCCGGATTTGAGCACCTACAATATCTCCGCCCCTCAAACCAGCTGGTTCGATAAACAGTTGTCGCTGAATTTCGAATTCAGATGGATGTTCGCAAAAAAATGGGCACTAAAAGCGATGGGAGGATTCTCGTTCAAGCACAACCCCGAGTACAAAGCTTTACCCGGCAATAGCACTGACGGAAAATTCGAGACCGGAGACATTCCAGATTACAATTTCGTAACGTCAAAAGATAAGATAAAGTATTCTATCGTCCTCGGAGCGGAAAGATACGTGAAAACCAAATATGACAAGCTATTTTTCCGTTATGGAGGTGAATTTGGATTTTCTTACGGGAAACAAGAAGCAAAAGCGGATGACGAATCCTATTTAGGAAAATCTATAGGAGAAGCTTTCGGATACCGGGTTGCCGGTGTCACCGGGTTCGATTATTTCGTCTCCAAAGCACTTTTTATTTCTATCGAAATTCGACCGATTGCTTATGATTACACCGTATATAACATCCGACCGCAAGTCGGTTTGAAACTTCTATCGTCAGATTCTCATGGATTTGACTTTCTGTCCAATCCGATGTTAAAAATTGGATTTAGATTCTAAAGTTCACACATAAAAAAATAACCCATCATTTGCAAAATTCCGTTTGGGTTATCAAAAGCCATCCCAGGTTATCTTGGGGTGGCTTTCAATATTACAAATATGAAACAAAGCATTAACTCAATAGTCCCTATCACCAACAATTATGTCGACATTTATTTGTAATTATCAATTTTAAGTTCTAATTTTGCAAAAAATATTTAGGTGAAATACTCCTCTATTGGAACTAATGTATACAAGTTATTTCAAAAGTGATGGAAAACTTCAAATTGTATACTCAAAATATTTAAGATGCAACCAGCTCGGAGAGGCCGGACAACTCTTCGAGATATAGAAAGGGATATGTAATATATCCCTTTCTCCTTTTAAATAATGCATATTTATTTTCATCTTTTGCATAATTATAGTGGTGATTTATAAGGTTTATCAACCTTTATATCGTAATTTTGCCATGTAATCAAAAAAACACATATATGTCTAAGATTGTAGAGGTAAATGTTCAATCCGAAATCGGAAAACTGAATGGGGTAATACTCCATACACCAGGCGAGGAGGTAGAAAACATGACTCCCGAGAACGCTGAAAGGGCGCTCTATAGCGATATTCTAAATTTATCAATCGCACGAAAAGAATATAAGCAACTCAGTGAGGTTTTAGGTAAAATCACGAAAACCTACCAGGTCAAAGATCTCCTGACAAACATTTTAAAAGACGATGCCATCAAACTGGAAGTGTTGAATCGCATCGAAAAAATAGAACCTTTTATTGCCGAGGTAACTCCCAAAGGATCAATTAAAGATCAATTGTTGGATGAAGATGCAGAAGACTTGGCCCGTCTGCTGATCGAAGGGGTTGAAATGAAACGCGACACGTTGACCAAATTCTTGAATAAAGATTGGTACGACTTGCGCCCGCTACATAATTTCTTCTTCACCCGCGACGCCTCCATGAGTATGTACAACGAAGTACTTATTGGCAGGATGGCTAACGCTGTTCGTGATCGCGAGGCAATCATCATGCAATCTATTTTCGACTTTACACCCGGATTTAACACCAAGACATTGAATCTGGCCACGACACCCGATCCCCTTCGTAAATTAACCATCGAAGGTGGTGATGTACAGATTGCACGGGATGATATATTAGTTATCGGTAACGGTATGCGCACTTCAACCCGCGCTATTGATGCCTTGATGTATAACTTTATCAACCGAAACGAAGACAAGGTACAACATATTCTTGTACAGGAACTGCCCCATTCCCCGGAATCCTTCATTCATTTGGATATGGTGTTCACCTTCCTGGATAAGGACAAATGTATGGTTTACGAACCCTTGATCATGAGTCCGGGCAATTACCAGACAGTTCACATCAAGATTCAACACGGAAAACTAATCAGCATCCGTCGGGAAAAAACATTGTTACACGCCTTGAAAAAACTGGGTATGGACTTGGAACCCGTGTATTGCGGTGGAGAAGATGAAACTTGGAACATGGAGAGAGAACAATGGCATAGCGGTGCAAACTTCTTCTGCGTGGCCCCGGGTAAAGTGTTAGGTTACGCACGTAACAACTATACCGTTGAAGCCATGAATAATGCCGGATTTGAAATTATTCGTGCTAATGACGTAATCAGCAATAAAGTCGATCTGAACAAATACGAAAAATACATGATCACCATCGAGGGGTCAGAACTTCCTCGCGGAGGTGGTGGAGCAAGATGCATGACCATGCCGATCAACCGCGATGCTGTTGAATGGTAAAATGAAAAGAGACTGATTTTTTCAGTCTCTTTTCATTTCTCTCCTACATATAAACTGGCTATTCCAAAAGTCAACCGCTGTTGCGAAACATTCGAGTAACCGGCACCCCGCATAATATCCAAAAAATTCTTCCCCTGCGGAAATGCAAACACGGACGCAGGTAAATATTCATACGCTTTCCGATTTCCGGAAATCATTCCTCCCACAAAAGGCAGGATATGTTTAAAATAAAAATTATACAACTGTTTCATCGGGAAATGTTCAGGCGTCGAAAATTCTAGAATAACCAACTTTCCCCCGGGTTTCAGTACCCGACACATTTCTGTCAGTCCTAATTCAAGATGTTCAAAATTACGCACGCCAAAAGCAACCGTCACAGCATCAAAAGTATTCGAGTCGAAGGTGAGGTTCTCACTATCCCCAAACTGAAAATCAAGCTGATCAGATAACCCCTTTGCTTTCGCTTTCTCCCGTGCCACAGCCAACATATTTTCCGAAATGTCGGCCCCAACCACTCGTTTCACTCCATGTTTCAGCGCTTCGATCGAAAAATCTCCCGTCCCGCAAGCAATATCCAACACCAAATCCTTTCGCCCCGCACCGACAACTTTCATTGCCTTCTTACGCCAGCTTTTATCTATACCCATTGACAACAGATGATTCAACAAATCGTACTTCGGTGCGATCCCGTTAAACATCTCCTGTACCTTCTCTTTTTTAGCCATGACTTTATTCTTTTATTTCGGAGGCGAAAATAACGAATTCTACCACTTTTTAAAAGGAATCCCAGTTTTATTAACTTCATTCGTCCATGGAAATAACCATTCAGACAACATTCCCGACCCGATTCGATCAACCACAAACAAAGAGTCGCGAAAACTCTCTCAAAAGAGTTTCCGCGACTCGGAAATATAAACTCAAATCAAAACCTCCAAAAGGATATTATTTGCCTGAAGTCCCGCTTTCCAAAATACTAACGATAGAGAAAAGTGAAAAACAAATTCCTCCTAATCCGATCAATACCCTAGAGGGAACAAAAAAAGCGTTGTCAACAGATGCTTCCTCGAAAAGAAATGCCCCCAAGAAAAGAGCAAATAAAGCGGTCATAACGGGAATCAACGGGATACGATTTGCCAGTTTGCATTCCTGACGCCACACTTTGGCTAATAACAGAATCTTACTGGAAATACTAAAACAGACGAGACCTAAACCAATAAGAATAAAACCGGTTGTATTCACGGGGACGGGTGCTGCCAACAGCTCGATAATTCCCCCCACGATGCAGATCGTCCCCATGAAAAACACCAGTCTTGGCCAATATTTTCGATCTTTCTCACCATAATCATTCCTGATCTGACGAGATATACTTGCAACCAGCCCGATCAAACTCGTACAAATACAAGCCAACCCGGCCATCACGCTCCCGGCAACCAAATGATCACCCCCGGAGCCAGACAACAATACTATCGCCCAAACCCACGCTACCGTGGCAAACAAAACGGTTAACCCGATCAGCACCCTTTCCGTGGTAGCCGAGAAACCGTTAGGATTAATTTTATCACTTGTCCCATGCGAATTCACCGGAATAAGAGTGAATTTAGTAGATGAAGTTGCCGCCGTTGAAATACAAGCCGCAATCAACGACACACCACAGATCACGTGTCCCGGGACAAATAAATTCTGCGGTTCAGGAGAACTGAACAAATAAATACCCCAGAGCATCGTTCCTAAAGCGAATAAATATCCCATACCGGGTAATAAATATTTCGCAACAGGATTATACGTGTGGATCAATTGCCGAATAATCGTAGCTGCCGTGGCAAACAACGCAATACAAAGTACACCTAATGAAAATACGACCGGCCCCGCTACCCACCGTGCTTCATCATTCCCGTAACCAAAGATATACCCTCCAAAGAAAAAGCAAATCAACGCCATCAACAAGGGAATAAATCGAAACAATACACTAATTCCGTAATTCATAAGTCATTCATTTAAATTCCTATGAATATACGGTGATTAACATATTCGGTTACCCCGTTTACTTGAAAAAAATATAAAATAAGAAAAAGCCGTTCGCTACTCTTCGTTCAATACCCTCCACAACATATCTTTCAATTCCATGATTCCACTCCCCGTTACGGAAGAAATGAACACGTAGGGAATATCCGGTAAATCTTTCTCCATTTCGGCCATCAGCTCCTTATCAATAAAATCCGATTTACTGATAGCCAAAAGTCGTTTTTTATCCAACAACTCGGGATTATACTGTTTTAGCTCGTTTAACAAAATTTTATACTCCCCGTGAATATCCTCACTATCCGAGGGAACCATGAACAATAACACTGAATTTCGTTCAATATGTCGCAAGAAACGCAGCCCCAGACCTTTTCCCAAATGCGCCCCCTCTATGATTCCGGGAATATCAGCCATCACAAAAGAACGGTTATCCCTGTAATTCACAATTCCCAAATTCGGAACCAACGTGGTAAACGGATAGTTTGCGATCTCTGGTTTTGCCGCAGAAACAACGGATAGCAACGTTGACTTACCCGCATTCGGGAAACCTACTAGACCGACATCGGCAAGCACTTTCAATTCCAGAATGACACTCCGTTCCACCCGGGGTTCTCCCGGCTGCGCGTAACGAGGCGTCTGATTCGTGGCCGAACGGAAATTCCAGTTTCCCAAACCACCACGACCACCACGAACAGCAACACAAAGCTCTTCGTCTTTCGTGATCTCGCAAATCGTTTCCCCGGTATCCGCATCCCGGGCAACAGTTCCCAGCGGAACATCTATAATGACATCTTTCCCGTCAGCTCCTGTACATAGATTTCCACTCCCGCTCTCACCGTCTTCAGCATACACGTGACGCTGGAATTTCAAGTGAATCAAGGTCCAGTAATTCCGGTTTCCTTTTAATATCACGTGTCCTCCGCGTCCACCATTACCACCATCAGGTCCTCCCTTGGCAGAACGTTTATCCCGATGAAGATGCATAGATCCCGGCCCTCCGGCTCCACTACGACAGAATATTTTCACGTAATCGACAAAGTTCGTTGATGCCATCTCAATAATTTTAAATTTATAGATTTTTAAATTTTAAACTGAAAACGACATCATCCGTTTGTCATTTTCAATTTTCAATTTTCAATTTTCAATTGTATAAAGGTCCGGATAATTACGCCCTAATCCGTCATAATCCAACCCGTGCCCTACCACGAAATCATTCTCCAGAGCAATACACTTGTAATCAATCGTTAGGTCGTATTTCAACGCTTTCGGTTTGTAAAACAACGCAGCCACCTTCACTTGTTTCGGATGTTTCTCTTCCAATATTTTTTTCATATGCATAATGGACTCTCCCGAATCAATCATATCCTCCAAAATCACAACGGTTCGTCCCGCAATATCTTCCCGTAACCCGATCAGGTCCTGCACCTTTCCCGTTGAAGACAACCCGGCATAAGAAGCAATCTTCACGAAACTGATTTCCGCTCCTTCGATCGTGATATGTTTCAATAAATCAGCCACGAACATAAACGCCCCGTTCAACACTCCCAGAAACAAAGGACGTTCACCCGCCAATTCTCGATTGATCTGGGCTCCAACCTGCTCTATTTCCCGGTCGATCACGTCAGCCTCAATCATCAGTCGGAAACTCCGATCATGCAATTTGATTCTTTTCATCCTGTGCATATTTCTCTTTTGAATGATAGACCTATCGTCTCTCTAATCCATTTTTTTATTTAACTTTGCGCAAAAGTACAACTTTGAATTTAAAATCCGGTAAAAATATGGATCCAAAAGTAAGTATTATCATGGGTAGCACGTCAGACCTGCCCGTCATGGAAAAAGCCGCAAAAGTGTTAAACGATTTTTGCATACCTTTCGAAATCAATGCCCTCTCCGCTCACCGCACACCGGCAGAAGTGGAGTCTTTTGCCAAAAACGCACAGAAACGGGGTATTGAAGTTATCATCGCCGGAGCCGGAATGGCCGCACACCTACCGGGTGTTATCGCTGCCATGACACCAATTCCCGTGATCGGTGTTCCCATCAACGCTTCTCTTGACGGGATGGACGCTCTTTTAGCCATCGCCCAAATGCCTCCGGGCATCCCGGTTGCCACCACCGCCATCAACGGGGCCATGAATGCCGGTATTCTGGCTGCACAAATTTTGGCTATTGGCGACAACGCATTAAAAGCCAAGATTGTAGACTTCAAAGAATCTTTGAAAAAGAAAATCGTTGATGCCAACAACGAACTGGCAAAAGTAAAATACGATTACAAGACGAATTAATTCCCCCGGAAAGAATCAATATAAGAATTCCCCTAAAATGAACTTTTAGGGGAATTCTTTATTCACTATCGAAACAGTTTATCTCTCGATCAGAAACTACAAATCATAACTTACAAAATTCCTGTTTTAACTATATTGACCCGCCATAACTAAAAAACAAGATTTTTAGAAAAATATCCAAAACATTTCCTACCTTTGAAACATCGGCTATTTACGTGTATTTGTTCACGCAATCAATTTCCGTTGACGAAAACATTTATATCATGCGACAAATTATACATGTCGTTATTTTACTTTTTATTATCCCTTGCTCCGTGTACTCACAGAGCGTACCGGATATTGAAAAACTATTGGAAACAAACGACATAGAATCATCGGAAGATTATTACGAGGACATGATCAACTCTCTGATCCACCTCTCCGTACAACCGATAAACCTCAATTCAGCCGGATTCGATAGCTTGAAAATGTTATTTTTCCTTTCTGACGCGCAGATAGACAACTTACTGGATTTCTGTAAAAAACACGGGGCTTTTACTCACCCGAACGAACTTCTACTCATCACCGGAATCAGTCAACAGGATTTATCCAACATCAAACCATTTATACGCATCGGAACGTACACACCCGAAAAGCAATCCCGTTATTACCTTTCGCAAGAAATCCTCGCTCGCTTAAAAATGACCCGCCCGAAACAAGCCGGTTACAAAAAGTACAGCCGGAAAGCCTTTTTGTACGAAAAGGACTATATCACCAAAAAACAAAGCCGCTTTCAAGGACCACCCGTAGGTACATTACTAAAATACAAAATATCAAACCAGCAACGCTGGCAAGGGGGCCTCACGTTAGAAAACGACCCGGGAGAAAATTATTTCACGAAAAACCAGAAAACAGGGTTTGACTTTCTTTCCGTCCACGTATGCTACACCCCGGAAAAAATTATCCACCGGATAATTATCGGTGACTATAAATTGCAATGGGGACAGGGATTACTGGCATGGAGCGGTTACTCTTCCGGGAAATCGACCTCCACTCTTAGTAACGAGAAATCAGGAAACGGCATTGCCCCCTACACCTCTACCGATGAAAACCGCTACCTACGAGGTATAGCCGCCAGTCTGCACCCGACACGCACGGTTACCACCGAAATTTTCGTTTCTTACAAGAAAACGGACGGTAATCTCGCTGATCTTGATACCCTTACTCCGGAAGCCGTGCAAACCGCCTCCCTTTACCAAACAGGTTATCATCGGAATTCCTCAGAATGCGAGAAAAAACACATCTTAAAAGAATTCACGACAGGCCTATCAACCCGTCTAAATCACCGTTACTTTCGCATCGGTATTCAATTATTACATTATAACTTTTCGCCGCCCCTAACCATTGGCAAAGCCTCCTACCAACAATACAACGAAACGGGTAATCAACGCACTCTCGTAAGCATTGACTACAAAACCGGAGGCTACCATTTCTACCTGTTCGGGGAAACAGCACGTAGTGGCAACGGGACATGGGCAACCATCAACGGTTTACGCTACAGCGGGATTCCTCGACTCGCCCTATGTGCCCTCTATCGCCACTACGATAAAGGCTATCACTCTCACTACAATAGCGGTTTTGCCGAATACTCCAACACGACAAACGAAGAAGGATTATACCTAGGTCTCGAAAGTACCCCTTTCCGCAATCTAAAAATTAATGTTTATTATGATCGGTTCCGTTTTTTCTCGCCCCGTTATCAAGCAACCATCCCCGGCAAAGGCCAAGAGATCGTGGGAGATGTCACGTTCAACCGCTCTCGCTGGGATTGTTCGTTTCGTTTCAAACACGAAGACAAACCGGAAGACGATAAAACAGGAGAATCCCTTCAATCCGTCTCCCGTGTAAAACAGGAATACAGGCTCCAATTTACCTACTCCATCTGCGAGCAATTAAAATCCCGTACCCGAACCAGTTACACTCGTTACGTAAAAAAAGAAAAACACGAAGGTGGTTACCTGTTCTATCAAGACATTATGTACTCATCCCTCCAAACCAGCCTAAAAGTCCAATTCCGATTCGCTTACTTCGACACGGACAGCTACAACACCAGAATATACGCCTACGAAAACAACGTTCTCTACGGTTACTCCTTTCCCGCCTTGTACGATCGGGGCTTCCGCTCCTACCTCAATCTCAACTGGAAACCCTTCTCTCTCATCACCCTCTATCTAAAAGCCGGTCTCACCTACTACCCCGACAAATCAACCATTAGCTCCTCTCTAACCCAAGTCAACGACAACAAACTATTCGACCTCTCCTTCCAAATCCGCATAAAACTCTAGAAGGGCAAAAGCCCTTCTAAATTTTAGATTTTAAATTAAATGACTTAATAATTTTCTCTCACATTCCACAGCCTCCATTTATCCTCTATCTTTTAACTTTTAGCTTTTAGTTTTTAACTTTTATCTTTCCCATGTCTCCCCTCCAGCACCCTCACCACGTCCTCCAAGCCATATCCCTTCGCGATTAACAATACGATATAGTGGTACATCAAATCGGCTGCCTCATTTAAAAATAATTCTTCATTATCATCTTTGGCTTCGATAACCAATTCCACGGCCTCCTCTCCCACCTTTTGGGCCACCTTGTTAATTCCCTTTCCAATCAGGCGGGCCGTATAGGATATTTCCAGAGACTCGTCTTTTCGTTTTTCCAAATATCGCTGCAAGTAAAACAAGAAATCCTTATTCACGTTCTTTTCTCCCCAGCACGTATCTTGTCCCGTGTGACAAGTCGGTCCCACGGGATTCACCTTCACCAATAACGAATCCCGATCACAATCTACCAGAACCTCCTTCACCCGTAAAAAGTGCCCACTCTCCTCTCCTTTTGTCCACAACCGCTGCCGGGAACGACTAAAAAAACATACTTTCCCGGAACGCTCCGTCTCGACAAGAGATTCCCGATTCATATACCCTTGCATTAACACCACTCGCGTATCTGCATCCTGTACGATTGCCGGAATTAACCCGGCCGCATCAAATTTCAATTCTGTAATATTTACCATTTCATTAAATATTTTATCGAACCACAATACCTTTTCCTTTCAAAAAACATTTCAACTCCGGAATCCGAATCTGCCCAAAATGAAAAACTCCGGCAGCCAACACGGCATCCGCTTTTCCCCGGGTCAAAGCCTCATAAAAATCATCCGGACACCCCGCTCCACCGGATGCAATGACCGGAATATTAACCAAATCCGCCACTCGTCCGGTTGCCTCACAAGCAAATCCTTGATGTGTTCCATCATGATCCATCGAGGTAAACAAGATCTCCCCGGCCCCTCTTTCTTCCGCCTCCTTCACCCATGAAAAAAGTTCCCGATCGGTAGCCACCCGTCCCCCATGACTGTACACTCGCCACTCTTCACCATCTCGACGAGCATCCACCGCCACGACAACACATTGTTTACCAAATGCCGCTGCCAACCGATCTATCAAACCCGGGTCTTTCAAAACACTGGAATTTACAGACACTTTATCTGCACCCTTTTTCAAAAGAGCCTCCACATCCCGTTCCGATGAAATACCACCACCCACGGTAAAAGGAATCCGCACTTGTCGGGCCACCCGTTCCACCCACTCCAAGCGTGTACCCCGGTGATCGAAGCTTGCCGTGATGTCCAAAAACACCAACTCATCCGCCCCTTCTTCTGAATATCGACCGGCCAACTCCACAATATCCCCAGCATCCCTCAGATTCTCAAAATTTACCCCTTTCACCGTCCTCCCCGCCTTCACATCCAAACATGGAATAATTCTTTTTGCTAAAACCATCCTTATTAATTTTAAATTTTAGATTTTAGATTTCCACCCACAAAATCCACCCTTCTCAATCGTAATTCATAAATCGTAAATTAATTAGCTCTATCCATTCTAAATTTTAAATTCTAAATTCTCATAAAACGCCTTCCCCACGATCACGGAAGAAATCCCCACATTCTCCAACGCTTGAATATCCTCCATCCCACCAACTCCCCCGGATGCGATAAACGTAATATCCGGATAACGAGTCACCAACTCACGATACAACTCCAAAGAGACTCCCCCCAGCATTCCATCCCGGGTAATATCCGTACACATCACGTTCTTCAACACAGGCATATAAGCCTCTATTAACTCATATATCGTTGTCTCCGTCTCCACTTTCCACCCCTGCACACACACATGCCCGTCTCTTACATCTGCCCCGATAATAACCCGTCCGATCCCGTATCTTTCCAGCCACTCCCGTGTTTTTTCCCTATTTTGCTGGGCCATACTCCCGATGCAAACAAATGAGGCCCCCGCATCAAACACTCGACAAATATCCTCGTCACTCTTGATACCCCCGCTAAAATCGACCTCCAAACGAGTCGCCACACAAATTCGTTCCAGCACCCGCCAATTTATCACCCGAGACTCCCTAGCCCCATCTAAATCCACAAGATGCAAACGCTTCATTCCCATATCTTCGAAACGTCGGGCAGCCTCCACCGGATCATTATAATACGTTTTACACTTATCGTAATTGCCCCGGGTAAGTCTCACGCATTTTCCTTCTATAACATCTATTGCCGGAATAACCGTTATCTTCATTTCTTTTACATTTTTAAAAAGTTTTCAATCATCTTTTCCCCAACCCCGGCCGATTTCTCCGGATGAAACTGGCATCCCCAAAAATTATCTTTACGAATCGCCGCAGAAAAAGCCATCTGATAATCACACGTGGCAATGGTATACTCACCAACAGGCACACAATACGAATGCACGAAATACACCATATCCCCCTCGACAACCCCGTCAAACAACCCGGACCTCAATCTCCGAATTCCATTCCACCCCATATGAGGTACTTTACTGCATCGCCCGAATTCTTTCACCCGCATCGGGAATATCCCTAATCCTTCCGTATCCCCCTCTTCCGAATAAGCACACATCAACTGCATTCCCAAACATATCCCCAACACGGGAACCTTCAATTCCGGAATCACCCGATCCATCCCGCTTTCCCTTAGTTGCCGCATGGCTGCTGCAGCTTGCCCCACTCCCGGAAAGATCACCTTATCAGCTTCCCTTACCACCCGAGGATCAGCGCTACAAACAACCTCATAGCCCAACCTCTCTATCGCAACCTTTACCGAAAACAAATTTCCCGCCCCGTACTCTATAATTACTATTTTACTCATTTCAATAAAAAAATATCATAATCCTATTCTTTTCAAACTACCCCCTCTGACTCCCCCTTACACAGGGGGAGAGCCTAATGCGAGAATGCGCCGCGATGCAACAATGCAGCGTGTCCTCCCCCTTTCCAAGGGGGAGTTAGAGGGGGTTCAATCTAAAATCACCAAATCTAAAATTAATCCATTCTCCCCTTCGTCGACGGAATCCTTCCTCCGGCCTCTTGCCGGACAGCCATCCTCAAACTACGGGCAAACGCTTTAAAAATAGCTTCTATCACGTGATGCGTATTCTCCCCTTTTGCCGCCACGTGCAAATTACATTTAGCTCCTTGACAAAACGAGGCAAAAAAATGCTTTGTCATCTCCGTGGGAAAATCCCCCACGTACTCCCGGCTAAATGCGGCATTCCACTCCAACCAACTCCGCCCACCCAAATCCAGCAACACCTCCGCCCTCGCCTCATCCATCGGTAAAGCAAAACCGTATCGTCCGATCCCTTTCTTACCCCCTAATGCCTCCGAGAAACATTGCCCCAACACGATAGCCGTGTCCTCGATCGTGTGATGTTCATCCACCTGCAAGTCCCCCTCCACGGAAACCACCAAATCCATTTCCCCGTGCCGGATAATCTGTTCCAGCATATGGTCAAAAAAAGCTATTCCCGTCTTCACCTCGCCCTGTCCCGTTCCATTCAAATCTAACGCAACCCGTACTTCCGTCTCCGCCGTTTTCCTCACTTGCACCGCCTGTCGGCTTCCCTGTTTTAGAAAACGCACAATCTTTCCCCAAGAATCTGTAGTTAAAACAATAGGTAAACTCTCCATCTTTTCCTTTCCCAGCAATATCCCCCGAATCCCCATATTAGCCGCCAACTGCATATCCGTCAACCTATCGCCAATCACGTAAGAATTCTCTCGATCCAGCATTTCGTTCAAATACGTCTCAACCATACCGATCCCCGGCTTCCTCCGGGGAGAACCATCTCCCGGCATACTCTCATCTACCAGTATCTCGTCAAAAACAACACCCTCGCCCGCCAAAGTCTTCAACATGAATTCATGAGGCGGCAAAAAAGCATCCATCGGAAACCGTTCTGTCCCCAAACCATCTTGATTGCTCACCATGACCAACCGATAATCCGTCTCCCGAACAATCTCCCGCAAGGCTCCAATAACACCCGGAACAAACGCCAATTTATCCATACTATCCACCTGGTAATCAACTAGTGGCTCTTGTATGATCGTACCGTCACGATCTATAAATAATATCTTCTTCATAAATCACCGAATTTCTTTAATCGCTCGATCAACAAATCATTCTCTTCCCGTGTCCCGATGGTTATCCGTAACCCGCAACTCAACCGGGGCGGGATATGCCGTACCCGAACAATAACGCCACCTTCCACCAAATATTCATACAGTTCTCGAAAACGCTCACAACGAATCAACACAAAATTGGCCTCCGAATCACAGACAACCTCCAACCAAGATAAATCCCGCAAAACCCCGGTAACCCTTTTCCTTTCCCGCTTGATCGTCTCCACCTTCTCCAAAAAATCGGCATCATTGCGCAAGACATCCAAAGCCCGCCGTTGAGTCAACGAACCGATATTATAAGGCGGTTTTACTTTATTCAAATAAATCACCAGTTCCGGGTCCGCCACGCAAATCCCTACCCGTAACCCGGCAAGTCCCCAAGCCTTGGACAGAGTTTGTAACACGACCACATTCTGATAAGTCTTCTGCAAAGTAACAGCCGACGGCATATCGGTAAAATCGATATACGCCTCGTCTACCACGATAATCCCATCAAAACGAGACGCCACCTCCCGGATACGTTCCAAAGGAATCACGTTCCCCACCGGATTATTCGGTGTGCAAAAAAAAATCATTTTCGTAAATTGATCCACGCTATCCAACAACATGTTCCACCCCGGCTGAAACTCCTCGTCCAACTCCAGACACCTCACCTCCACGTCATTCACCCGTCCACTCACCTCGTACATCGAATATCCCGGTGAAAAAACAATTATATTATCCCGTCGGGGTGTACAAACCGTCCGGATCAACATATCAATCAACTCGTCACTCCCATTTCCCAGTACCAACCGGGAAACCTCCACCCCCTTCAATCTCCCGATCTCTCGCTTCAATTCCCGCTGAAACGGATCAGGATAACGGTTATATTCCGACGCAAATGGATTCTCGTTTGCATCCAGCAAGGTTACATCCGTTCCCTCGAACTCCGCACGGGCACAGGAATACGCTTGTAACCCCTTTATATTCTCCCTTACTATATCTCCCAATGCTTTCATTCCAAATTCTAAATTTTAAATTCTAAATTCCTAACCCTTACCGCATTCCCGTGTGCCTCCAACTTTTCGTTATCCGCCATCATTTCGATCGTTTTTCCCAAATAGAGCAAACCTTCCGACGTGATCTCTTGGAAAGTTATCTTTTTCATAAAGGCATCCATGTTCACCCCGCTATACGCACGGGCATACCCGTTCGTGGGTAAGGTGTGATTCGTCCCAGACGCATAATCCCCCGCACTCTCCGGGGAATAGTATCCCAAAAACACAGAACCCGCATTCCGAATTTCCGGTACCCAATCCAAATAATCCTTCACGCTCAGCATCAAATGCTCCGGTGCATAACAATTCACCAGCTCCACGCACTCTTCCCGGGAACGTAAAACAATATATTTAGAATTCCCCAGAGCCTCCCCTGCAATAACCTTGCGAGGAATTTGATCCAACTGCCTGTTCAACTCCTCTTCCACACGATCAATCAGTGATTCATCGCAAGTCACTAGAAGTACTTGACTATCCGGCCCGTGTTCCGCCTGCGACAACAAATCAGCCGCCACGAACGAGGCCCGTGCCGATTCATCCGCCACCACCATCAACTCCGAAGGCCCGGCAGGCATATCGATCGCCACGCCATAACGTCCAACCCATTGTTTCGCCGCCGTCACGAAACGATTGCCCGGTCCAAAAATCTTATCCACCCGTCCCACACTCTCCGTCCCTAATGCCAGTGCAGCGATAGCTTGAATCCCTCCCACTTTAAAAACACGGGTTACCCCACACAACCGAGCTGTCCACAAAATAGCCGGATTCACCCGTCCATCCCTTCCCGGCGGCGTACAGATCACCACCTCCCGGCACCCGGCCAACTTCGCCGGAACCGCCAACATCAGTACTGTTGAAAACAGGGGAGCGCTCCCGCCCGGGACATACAATCCCACCCGGTCTATCGCCCGGCCTTCCTGCCAGCACCGGAATCCCCTTTCGTTCACGTATTCACACTTTCCGGGAATCTGTACCTTGTGAAACTCCTCGATATTCCCCTTGGCAACCCGAATCGCCTCCTTCAACCCCGCATCCACCAGCCTATCAGCCTCTTGAAACTCCTCCTCCGTCACCTCAAACCGTCCTAACCTCACCCGATCAAAATACCACGTGTACTTCCTCAACGCCTCATCGCCATCTCTCCTCACCTCATCAAACACCGCCTTACACACCTTGTCCAAATCCTCTCCTTTATTCTCCGGACGCTCTAAAATCCTCGTCCACTTTTCCCTCTCTGGATATAATATTTTCTGCATAACCTTAAATTTAATCTATTCATAAAACCTGTAACCCGCCAACCCAAGCGATCGCCCGTGCGGCTGAAATCTAAAATCCAAAATCTAAAATTACTCTACCATCTTCTCTATCGGCACCACCAGAATCCCTTCCGCACCCGCCGCTTTCAATGCACCGATAGACTCCCAAAATTTATTCTCGTTCACCACCGAATGCAGAGAATACCATCCTTTCATCCCCAGCGGCATAATTGTCGGACTTTTCACTCCCGGAAGTATATTACAAATCTCCTGTAACTTCTCTTCGGGCGCATTCAACAGGATATACTTATTGCACTTGGCAGCCAACACCGCCTTCATTCTGAATATCAACTGTTCCGTTAATCGCAGTCTTTCCTCATCCAACTCCGGATTAGCCACCAAAACAGCCGTAGACTTAAACAACGTGTAGACCTCCGTCAACCCGTTCTTAAAAAGCGTACTGCCGGAACTCACGATATCACAAATCGCATCGGCTAACCCTATGCCGGGAGCGATCTCCACCGACCCCGTGATCACGTGTGTCTCTGCTTGAATTCTATTTTGCCTCAGAAAATCATTCAACGTGTTAGGATAAGAAGTAGCAATCCGCTTTCCCTGCAACCAATCCAACCCGGTAAATTCCTCCGATTTAGGAATAGCAATAGAAACCCGGCAACCCGAAAAACCTAAATCCAACAAATTCAATACATTTGCCCTTTTCTCGATCACCGTATTCTCCCCGATAATCGCCACATCAACAATTCCATCCTCCACGTAATGAGGAATATCCGAATTTCGTAAATACAACACCTCCAACGGAAAATTAGAGGCTTGTGCCATTAACTGATCTTTTCCGTTATTAATACAAATCCCACACTCTTTCAACAATTCGAGCGTGTCCTCGTTCAATCGACCTGATTTTTGAATCGCGACTTTTAATTTCACCATTTCTATCTGATTTTATCGTCGCACTGAATCCGGGAAGGCACCTATGGTATCGAAAAAAACAAAACGAGCCCGCCTGAATCCAGGCGAGCTCGTTTATACTTTTTATTTCAAATTACAGCAAAACAGCATCATCTCACCTGAATACAGTGATGGCAATGATGATGCATATGATGTAATGTACTATTCATATTTTGTCTTTCTCGTGCTACAAATATAAGAACTAAAAACTATTTTACAAATTTCAAGCTTGCATTTTCAATCATTTTGGAAAGAGATTGAACATTCGTAGCAGGAGTAGGAGTTTCTGTATAAGGAGCTAATTGTAAACCTATTTCCGTTTTCGTACTATTCTCGATAACAGTTGCTAATGTTTGAACTAAGCCAGTAACAAACTCCTTCAACTCACTACCCAACTGATCACCAAATGTTGCCAACAAAGTAGGTAACATTTTCACAACAGGAAGTAGCGTTTCTCTATCCAAGTACACTTCTTTTACTCCCATTTCCCCATCTCTCAGATACAATGGAATACCAGTCTCAGCCATTGAAATCAAAGATTGTAATGGATTGTAGTCTGAACGACCTATACTTGAAGTTGCAGCTTTAGGAGTAGAAGCATCTTCTACAATTCCTCCAATATTTAAAGCTATATAAATTTTATTATCAACAACATTATACAAAGCCATTCCTTCAGGTGAATTTATGTATTCAGGGGTGCTAGCTGACATATCTTTTATATACGTCGCAATAATATTTCCATCTTCTTCAAAAGAAATAGAAGGCATCAACATGGGGACAAGGGCCCCTGCCACCTGTGCAACAAAATCCACCATATCCTTTTCATTCCCCTCTTCTAATTGAGGTTCTACATTAAAAAATAAACCTTTAACACTCCATTTTGCCTTCATAGAAGACTTTACTTTCAATGTCAGATTCAATCCTAATTTATCGCCATCAATTGTTCCATTAAGAGCCACTTCCCGATTAGCATTTGAATTTACACCTGTAATCTTATTTCCTTCACGAACAACAGTAAATACCGTTTCATTTTCTCCTGGAAGAGCTTGTTTTAATGTCAAAACAGAACCATTCAAAACGGCCTCTCTATCAGAAAAATTAATACCACCTACAGAAAGAGTCAATTTATCACCATTATAGTTTCGAACCTTATCATCGTCATCATCACTACAACTCGCAAAAAATGTTACACCTAAAATCAACAATAATAAAAATTTGTTTTTCATACTTCATTAACTATTAATTAAACATTAATTTATCCGTCCTCATAAAATAATATGCTAGCAACAAACCTTCGTTTTTTGAGCCATGCAGCCTTATCATTAGCAAAAAACGTGCAAATTTAATCAAATATTACAACAGGAATTCAATTTTAACATTTACCCCATCATATCTATTTAATTATCTGGACTTTATCAATTGAAATATTTTTACTTTGTAGCTATTTAGCTATATTTCCTTTCCCGAAATCAAACTTACTAATGATTCAACACATACTATCAAAAAACGAAGGTTTATTGATAGTCTAATTTGATTATAAAAAGATGTCTAATTAATATTCAATGAAGTATGAAAAACAAATTACTATTGTTATTAGCTTTAAGTATTGCATTTTTTACAGGTTGTAAAGATGATGATGATCCGGAACCACCCACGATAGACAAAATTGTCGGGCAGTATTCCGGAGAAAATTTAAAAGCCACTATTGACGGAATCTCTGCACCGGAAGGAACTTCCGTACAAATTATTCAAAAAGATGACAACACGACTTCTTTCAAGTTAATCAACATAGTTCCCGGCTATCCCGAATTCGAAATTCCCAATGTCACGTTCGAAGCTCTCAGTCGCACTTATTACAGTCAATTAAAAGGCTCCATAACCGACAATGTCAGTGGATATACCGTTCAGGCCAACGCTAATATTGAGGACGAGATCATGGAAATTAACATCACGATCACGGAAATTGAAGGAGAACCAGCAAGTGCGGAAAGTTTCTATAACAAAACGTTTAAAGGAGAAATGGCCATCGATCTGGGACTAGCCCCCATAACCATGACTCAACGCGTGTACGTGAACAAGCCATCAGATAAAGACCCGAACAAACTCCGCTTGAGAATCGAGAACTTCTCATTCCAAGGCATCAATCTAGGGACTATACAACTAGACACCATCTCTTTCGTAAAAAGAGGAGAAGTATACGGATTCACGGCAAAAGACCGGGAACTTACAGACTTGGAAATTCCCGGTGTACCAGGGGTAAAACTAACTGCTCGCGGAGCTATCGTCGAAGATCACATCATGAAACTGAATCTCGTGGTGGATGCCTCCCCCTTAACTGTTAATGTTACTTTTACGGGAGACACGATCACGGAAAGCGCTGACACTAAAATCAACTTAACAATTGAAGGGGATGCCGTAGCCTCACAACCGGATAATTCAAAAACACCCTCTATTTACATTTTCAAAATCTGGGAAACAGCGACTGCCAGCCAACTAAAGCTAACGCCTAAGATTGAACTCCCGAAAGGCGCCACATTGGATTCCATTGTCGTTCGATATTCAGACGGGACGAAATCCATACTCAAAGAAGGTGAATCCATTGATTTCTCCAAAATTGAAGGAGAAAAATACGACGTAAAATATCACATTACTCCCGAAGACGTACGCTATCCCAGCACCAAAACTCTCCGCTTAGAGAAAATGCCGGAATTCAAATCCATCTACAAAATGAATAGCTGGATTACTCCAGAAGGGAAAGAGTATCAAGAACCGGTGAACATGGCCAGTTCCAATATGGCTGCAGATTTCTTTCCTTTATCAGGAATGATGATCGGTCACCCCGAATTAACAGCAACACCCTATCCCGTTACACAAGACGGAGATGCAGCAAAAATCATAACAAGAGACACGTACGGTGGTTATATCGCATTCATGGCTGTCGTGCTACCTAAAGTTACTGCCGGAACATTATTCAACGGAACATTCGATTTAGATGCCACCGCACCCTTGAAAAGTACCCACTTCGGGGAAGCTTACCGGGGAACAGCAGCTCCCGTAGCCTTCAAATTCACGTACAAATACACGCCTGGAACAACGTACTTCAACACGGTAGTAAAACAGAGGGTTCCACCACGACAGTTACCGCAGAAGAAATTCCGGACAAAATAGACGAGTGTTCTTTAATCGCCTACTTATACGAAGTCGATTCTTACAACGATCACCTAGACGGAACAAATATCAACGAATCCAAGAAAGTAATCCTAAAAGCTGCTTTCAGTAGCGGGTCCCAAGACAACTTTATAGAAAAAACGGTCAATTTCGAACCCACGGGAAATGGTTCATTTGACCCTGTCAACAAAAAGTACAAGCTTGCCATTGTCTGCACCCCAAGTAAAGAAGGAGATTCCTACAAAGGAGCTCCTAACAGCACGTTATGGGTAAAATCTTTGGAAATAACCTATTAATACACATTGTCCGGGTACATATTAAATATACCCGGACAATTTTTAAATGCTTCACATATCTAGAAATTTCTTTTCCTAACACTACTCGGCTCCCTTGAATTGCAATCCCACCTGCATAGCAGTCGTTACTTCCAACGCACCCGGCAGATTTTCCAGAATCGGTCCAATAGGAACAGATATAGTTTTCCCGAGAATACTAGCCTCGAATGCCATATCTTCCGGGATCAAACTCTCAACCATCGGTAACAGAGGGCCCAATTGTTTCAGCAGCACCTCATCCAAATAAACGTACAACGCATCTTTACCATCCGCTCCCACAGTCTTTTCAAAATGCACAGGAATCCCATTAGCCAACAATTGCTCAACAGCACCAAGAATCGGATCCGTTCCCGTTGAACGTCCCTCTTGATCCATATCAACCTGTCGCATAATCATATCCAAGCTCAAAAACACGTAGCAAACACCATCTTTCACGCAATACTGTGCTAGATTCAACGGTGAACTCTGCCAATCAGCCTCCGGTTCCGGATTTTCTTCTGTTACAGTAGCTGTATTATAAGTCGCCACGATATTTCCATCTTCCCTGAAAGTCACGTTTTGTAAATAATTCTTTAGCTCTTTTGCCAACATCGTGGGAGCCATAGTCGCCAGCAATCCTGTAGTGATCTTCATTTTAGTAAATCCCAAATCGACCTCTGTCAAAGGATAATCGTGAGGAGTCCATGCCATTTTTACTGATGAAAAATCCCATGTCTTCATCAACTCATTTTGGGCAAACTTCACGTTCACGTTCACCGTCAACTTCCCTTTCACGATAGAACCTTCCAAAGTCACTGTTCGGGAATCATTTTTATTCTCGGCAGAGAACGTATAAACCGAACTGCCGGACTCCAATGGAACACTAGAGAATACGGTTTCACTCTCTCCCGGGACAACCCCTTGCAACTTCAAGGTTGCTCTCTTTCCATCCGCAGAATTAAAATCAACAGATTTCCCGATAAATACAGCGTTACTATACTTCAAATCTAACACCCGATCCGTACTCGTTGTAGAATAAATCCCGTTAAAATCTTTCGGCGTATCTTTATTGTCACTATCGCTACAACTAGCAAAAAATACAATTCCTAAAACCATTAATAATAAAAACTTGTTCTTCATAACATTTCATTTAACTATTTATAATAACCCCACACTACCTATATAAAGAATATTCCATATAAATCATTTTCCACAAAAAGAGAGTCACATCACCATATGCGACATAACTCTCTAAATCATCTTGTACAATATTACTATTCAGCGGTCTTCTTTTGCGTCAATACCAATCCCAATTCCGCCGTTTTCCCTTCTTGAATAATCGGTCCCAAATCCGTGATAAATCCAGCGTAATTCTGGAATTCTTCAGGCATAATTTCTCCCAACATGGGTAACAAAGCCATAAATGGTAATAATGTCTCCCGGATCATATAGACATCCATTGTTTCTTTTTCCGTATCTTTCGAGACCTCAAAAGGAAGCCCCTGTTCCAATACGACCATAATCTCCGTCAACGGGTCAGAAGTACTACGCCCAATATCCTCCACGATGCCTGTAATATTTGCAGAGATATACAACTTTCCTCCCACCAAATTATAAAAGGCCATACCTTTAGGAGACGTTGCATATTGTGGATTATTCATATCACTATTGTAAGAAGCCGTGATATTGCCATCATTTGTGAAAGTTATATCTCTCAAAAACGTGGGTAATATCCATCCGAATATACCATTTACAAATTGAATCACGTTCTCCGGAGCAACTTCAGTCTCCCCGTATTTTACTGTTTCTTTATCAGTCGTAAACGTAAAATGTGTGGCCATAATGCCTGCATCCAGATTTCCTACCGCCCAAGTTCCCTCAATATCCGTGGCCTTATTCTTTACCGCAAGAGTCAGGTTCATTTTTCCTCCTTCAATTTTCCCGGAAACCTTCACTTCCCGGAAATCATTACTGCTCGTACCTTCCACTACATTTCCCGTGATCGTCACGGGAATTGCCAATGCCGGTTCTCCCGGAATCACATTACCCAAGGTTAGCGTGTTACCTGATAAAGCGACACTCTTTCCACTCAATGCCATCCCGTCCCTTGACAACTCCAATCCCGAATCTTTATATGTCCCGTCATAATTCGGGTCCTTGTCATCATCACTACAAGCGGAAAAAAACACGACGCCTAAAATCAACAGTAATAATAATTTGTTACTCATAATCGATCATTTGTTGGTTAATAATATTTGGAATAAATTCCTAAATATTAATTTACAGCAAAGTGTAAGCCCAAGTTCCAATAAATCGCCTCTAATTCCGCAACACCCCACAATAACAAGTGTCTATTTTCGCATAAACCCACAAATTACGTCCTTACTTTTATTACCTTTGTCCCCAATTAAACAAATAAACCCATGAGACCCCAGAATTCACCCCGTGCCAAAGCCCCGCATAGCCGTAGTTTCGAAGTACAAGAAGAAAACACGTTAATGCCTTTCCTGTTACAAGCTTTACATGACCAAAGCAGGACAGCCGTGAAATCATTCCTCGCCCACAAACTCGTGCAGGTGAACAACCGTGTCACCACACAATTCGACACGCCACTCAAACCCGGGGACACGGTAACCGTTGGGATGAACAAAAATGCGGCTCCTTTCCATCACCCCATGCTCAACATCCTGTATGAAGATGAACATTTGCTTGTCGTGGAAAAGGCAAGCGGACTACTTTCCATGGGAACAGAGCGAGATAAAACCAAAACAGCCTATTATATACTGAACAACTACGTGAAAAATAAAGATCCCCGGAACCATATCTTTATCCTGCATCGCTTAGACAAAGAAACCTCCGGTGTCATGATGTTTGCCAAAAACAAAAAAGTTCAAGAAATCCTACAAAAAAACTGGAACGAAATGATCCGGGAACGGAAATATGTCGCCGTCATCGAGGGATGCCCGCAACCGGAACAAGGACAGGTGAAATCCTACATCAGCGAGAACAAAGCTCTGATCGTCCACTCCACCTCTTCACAAGACGGGAAATTGGCCATCACGAACTACACGACCTTAAAATCGAACCGGCAATTCTCACTCGTGGAACTTGAATTGGAAACCGGACGCAAAAACCAAATTAGGGTACATATGCAAGAAATCGGACACCCCGTTACCGGAGATCCTAAATACGGGGCCACGAAAAACCCCTTGCACCGCTTGGCCCTACACGCTTTCAAGCTCACTTTTACCCATCCCGTCACGGGAAAAGAAATGAAATTCGAGACCCCCATTCCCACGAAATTCATGACTCTGTTCAAGTAATTGGCTCCGTACACACACTGGAATCGTAGGCGTGTCCCGTTAATATATTGATTCTATTTCAAATAAAATCAGGTACATATTCACACTCCCAACACGTCAACTTCCCATTGACTTACTAACGAGACTACGGCACAACTATAATGCAAGTAATACTTGTTACCTTAGAAGAAAGGGAATAAAAAACGGGGAACACTCCTAAAAGTATTCCCCGTATATCAAAAATATTTTATTTAAAACAATGACTCGATCAACTGGTCATCGGCAAAATTCGGTAACGTCACTTTCAAATTCGGGTTTGCCTCCATGGCACGTTTAATAGCAAAAACAGCCCCCTCGTTACGAGCCCAGCTACGACGAGAGATTCCGTTATTCACGTCCCAGAACAACATATTCTTCAAACGCCTGTCACTATCGGCAGAACCATCCAGCATCATCCCGAAACCACCGTTAATAACTTCTCCCCAGCCTACACCACCACCATTGTGGATAGATACCCAAGTCGCACCGCGGAAAGAATCCCCGATCACGTTCTGGATAGCCATGTCGGCCGTGAAACGAGATCCGTCATATATATTTGAAGTCTCCCGATAAGGAGAGTCCGTACCGGAAACGTCATGATGATCACGTCCTAAAATCACGGGAGCAGAAATTTCCCCGGCAGCAATAGCCTTGTTAAACGCCTCGGCAATCTTAATACGACCTTCAGCATCGGCATACAAGATCCGGGCTTGCGACCCTACGACCAAGTGATTCTCCATAGCAGCCTTGATCCAACGGATATTATCGTCCATCTGTTGTTGAATCTCTTTCGGGGAATGTGTCTTGATTTCCTCTAACACACGAGCTGCAATCTCATCCGTCTTCGCCAAATCCTTCGGGTCACCACTGGAGCATACCCAACGGAAGGGGCCGAAACCGTAATCAAAACACATCGGTCCCATGATGTCCTGCACGTACGACGGGTATTTGAAATCACCGTTCGGTTTCATGATATCAGCACCCGCACGGGATGATTCCAACAAGAATGCGTTACCGTAATCAAAGAAGTAAGTATCGAAACGAGCCACGCACTTATTGATTGCAGCCACGTGACGACGCAAAGATTCTTGTACCTTTTGCTTAAATAACTCCGGTTCCTCAGCCATCATCCGCTTGGACTCCTCGAAACTCACACCCACGGGATAGTACCCCCCGGCCCACGGGTTATGCAATGAAGTCTGGTCAGATCCCAGCTCAACAGGAATATCTCCTTCCGCAAAACGTTCCCACACGTCCACCACGTTCCCTTGGTAAGCGATAGAAACTGTCTCTTTCTTCTTGCGAGCCACTTTCACTCGCTCCACCAGCTTATCCAGATCATCAATCACCTCGTCAACCCATCCCTGAGAATGACGGGTATGCGTAGCTTTTGGGTTAATCTCGGCAGTAATGCTGATACATCCGGCAATATTCCCGGCTTTCGGCTGCGCACCCGACATACCACCTAATCCGGCGGTAATAAACAATTTACCAGCTAACCCTTCTCCATGTTTGGAAATCTTACGCCCGGCATTCAACACGGTAATCGTGGTACCGTGAACAATTCCCTGCGGACCAATATACATGAAAGAACCTGCTGTCATCTGCCCGTACTGGGAAACACCCAAAGCATTAAAACGTTCCCAATCATCCGGCTTTGAATAATTCGGGATCACCATACCGTTCGTAACCACGACACGTGGCGCATCCTTATGCGACGGGAACAATCCCATCGGGTGACCGGAATATAGCACCAGCGTCTGCTCATCAGTCATTTCCGACAAATACTTCATTGCCAGACGATACTGAGCCCAGTTCTGGAACACCGCCCCGTTTCCCCCGTAAGTAATCAACTCGTGAGGATGTTGAGCCACGGCATAATCCAAGTTATTATTTATCATCAGCATGATACCTGCCGCTTGCAAGCTCTTGTGAGGATAATCGTTGATATTATGAGCATACATCTTGTAATCCGGACGGAAACGATACATATAAATACGCCCGTATTTCTCCAACTCTTCGGCAAATTCAGGAGCCAGCACAGCATGGTGTTTCGGGTCAAAATAACGCAAAGCGTTACGAATCGCTAATTTCTTTTCTTCTTTCGTCAGGATATCTTTCCTTTTAGGGGCATGGTTAATCTCCGGTTCGTAAGCCTTCGGAGCCGGTAATTCTGCCGGAATCCCTTCCCTAATTGATTGTTGAAATTCTTGTAATGTCATTATATTATATTTTATTTCACTTTATTATCGAGGCAGATCAAGAATTAACTAGTAATCATTAATTTAGTCTCTACTTCCCTCCCTTTTAGCTTTTAACTTTTAGTCTTTAACTCACCAATCAGCTGGCTAAATTAATATTTTCAAATGAAAAAAACACTATTTTTGCCTAACAATAAAACAGAAGACGACATGAATATAAGAATAGGCGACATCGTACGATTTATATCAGACAAGCTAGAGGGCAAAGTTACCGGCATCATTGATAACAACACCGTGAACGTATATTGCGACGAATACGGATTTGAAATTCCCGCATCAGTAAACAACCTAGTAGTCATTCATTCAGATAGCAACACAACCAAAACAGCGTCCGCCACGTCCATATCCGGACAAAAAAACGTGGTTATGGAATCGGCCGACACCCTTTATATCGCATTCGTCCCCGAGAACTTTAATAACTTGACAGAAAGTCGGTTTGATATTTATCTCGTGAACGATACCGCTCAAACCAGCCTTTATTCCATCTCGTTTCATGATGGGGAAAAATACACCGGGATTACGGCAGGCAACTGCAACCCGAACACGACTTACCTGATCGGCAATTACTCGCTCAAAGAAATAGACACGATTAAGGCAATACACGTGCAATCCGTGTTCTACCAGAAAGGCATTCACGTTCTGAAAAACGCCATCGACACGCAAATTAAGGTTACTCCGGTAAATTTGTGCAAGGCGGGAGCTTACAAACATACCCGCTGGTTCAATGCCACCTCACTACTCCGACCACTGGACAAGGAATCCATCCTCAAAGAAGAAGGGTTAGAAACCATTCCGGAACAATTTTTACAAAAAACGCCCCATAAAACGGAAGACACTCCTCACAAGGAAACTCCCAAACAATCCAATAGCAACATCATCGAGATCGACTTGCATATAGACAAACTACTCGACGACACGACAGGCATGGCAAACAAGGATATGCTGGACTACCAGATGGACGTGTTCCACAAAACACTGGAACAATACAAACTCCGCCGGGGCCAAAAGATCGTGTTTATACACGGCAAAGGAGACGGGGTATTGAGACAACGCATCCTTTGGGAACTCCAAACCAAGTACAAACGCTTCAACCATCAAGACGCTTCTTTCAAACAATATGGCTATGGAGCCACGATGGTCACGATTAAATAATTAAAGATTAAAGGAATATCCCACGGAACAGACCCAATTTTTCCCGTAAGGAGAATACTCATTCTGTATCACGTCATAATAAAACATCACGGAAATAGAACCTGTTCCGGTGGGAATAACTCCACCCCCGCCTACCAGTATCGTGGGAACATAACGGAAGTCTATCTTCTTTCCATACGACTTTCCCCAACTCCCCTTTAATTCCGGTTGAATTTGAAGAGCAATATATCGTACCGGATTCACCCGCCCAAATACGTTTATCCCGAGATAATTCATATCATAACGATTGGAAGAATGGTGATAATTATAACTCACCCCACCACCTGCCGAGAAAAACTCGTTCCAGCGATACCCGATCTGGGGAGAAACATCAATACTGGTATAATCCCCGAAGGACATCCCGCAAGAACCGCTTAATGTCCATTTTCCCACTTTCCGGGACACAGACGATTTCAAGGGGACACTCTTTTTCACTGGAGTTTTCACCACTTGACGTTTTGCCCCGGATTTATAGATCGTATCCAATCGAAAGCCATTACGATTTTCCTGTGCATTCACCTGCCCGAAAGAAACGATTACCAACAGCAAACAAACAACGCAGTATCTCATCATCATTCATCATTTTAATGGAAAAAGCCGTTCAAAGGTACCTTCAAACAGCTTTTATTTTATTTCAAAAAAGTTCTCTTCAAAAAAAATCGCTTTATGCGTGTAATTCTCCTATGTAACGCTCCGCATCAATAGCAGCACGGCAACCGGTTCCGGCAGCAGCAATTCCCTGACGATAAGTCGGGTCCATCACGTCTCCCGCAGCAAACACGCCCGGTACATTCGTCTTGCAAGACTTACCTTCGGTAACGATATACCCTTGCTCGTCGACTTCAATATATTTTTTGAACACTTCTGTATTCGGCGTATGCCCGATAGCCAGGAAGAACCCGTCAATCTTGATTTCCTTGGTAGCTTCTTCCGGAGTTCCCTTCTTGTACACCAAGCGAGCACCCTCTACTCCCATATCAGATCCAAACAATTCCAACGTGTTATGCTCGAACAAAACTTCAATATTTTCCGTTCTGAACACACGTTCTTGCATAGCCTTAGAAGCTCTCAGATAGTTTTTACGCACAATCAAATATACTTTACGACACAACCCGGCCAAATAAGTAGCCTCCTCGCAAGCAGTATCTCCACCACCTACAACAGCCACGTCTTTTCCGCGATAAAAAAATCCGTCGCAAGTTGCACAAGCACTAACACCAGCCCCGCAGAATGCCTCTTCAGAAGGCAGCCCCAAGTACTTGGCAGTTGCACCCGTTGCAATAATCACAGCATCCGCCTCAATCACCTTCTCCCCATCGATCGTAACCTTGTGAGGATGACCGGAAAAGTCAACATCCGTCGCAATCCCGAAACGAATATCCGTTCCGAAACGTTCCGCTTGTTTTCTCATATCTTCCATCATCACCGGCCCAGTCACCCCTTCCGGATATCCCGGAAAGTTCTCCACCTCCGTGGTCGTGGTCAACTGACCACCCATTTGCATTCCCGTGTAAAGCACCGGATTCAAATTAGCTCTCGATGCGTATATCGCTGCCGTATAGCCGGCAGGCCCTGATCCTATAATCAAGCATTTAACTCTTTCTATAGCATTTTCTGTTGACATAGACAATTCCTTTCTTTTAATTTACAATACAATTTCACGTAATGGATTGCAAAGTTACCTAAAAAAATGGTTTATCCAATTTTTTTACCCCATATCCCCGTATTCTTACTACCACAAACCCATGAAAACCTGCAATCTAAGCCCAAAAGCACAAACAATCATCAGATTTTTCTCTCAACTCCTTGTTTCATTCCAAAATTTTTTACTACATTTGCATCCGCATTTCGGGATGTAGCTCAGCCCGGTAGAGTCCACGTCTGGGGGGCGTGTTGTCGCAGGTTCAAATCCTGTCATCCCGACAAAATGATTATCAAGCACTTACAATTTAAAAAGTAAGTGCTTTTTTCTTCTTCCCTTAAAGAATCACTACACTTCAAAAGAAAATTAACACGAATCAAAGAAAAAAGAGAGGTGATCCCACGACACGAATTCGGGACACGTCGCCGCTTTCCAAGCTCTTTTTCTTCTACGAGAAGAGAAACATGCAAAGGGGAAAAAGGTCTTTTAGTGTATCTCGTAATTGCGCCCGGGCTTTCAATCGTTGAGATCGCACCGTTTCCTCGGCGATATGCAATTTTTCCGCCACCTCCGCTATTTTCAAACCTTCCATGTAGCTTAACTTGAAAACTTGTTTGCGTTGTGCCGGTAGTTGCTCTATGGCATTCAAAATTTCCATGAACATCTCCGTTTCCACCCGTTGCGACAAATAATTGAAATCATCTGTCTGGTCCTCACCCATACGATCTTGCAAGCGGGTAGTGAAACGTTTCTGCTTGAGACAAGTCAAGGATTGATTATAAACCGAACGATACAGGTAGGCCTGTAAATGTTGTTTGTCCGTGAACGACATTCGTTTTTCCCAAATGGCCAAAAACACGTTGTGAACCAAGTCTTCCCCCTCGTCTTGCCCCGCTAATACTTTCTTGGCAAAAAGGCTCAATGGCTTATAGTATTCCATAAAAATCTCCTTATAAACCTCTTTAGTTAAAACAAGTTCTTTCCCGGTTTTCTCTGTCACCATAAACACATTCACTTCTTTCGGGCAAACATATAAAACTTTTTAAGGCGAGCCAAATTTATTCGGAAACTATTCGCATCGTCTCTCTAGTTTCATGCGGTTCAATATCGATAAATCTTCTCCATGCATTCACGTTCCATGATAAACGTTAACCCACGAGAGAGACTAGACACCGTCAAACAATAGTTAAATATTGTTTATAACACAATATCCCTGGTTAAAACGGGGAAATACAAGGCGATCTGTATTCATCTCCTTAAAACAAGTATAAACGATGATTTCTCGCCATTTACACGAGCGAACCATCTCCTCTCGTGATTTCCCCCGAAATAACGTTAATTCTCGGTATTATTTTGAATAAATCAATCGAACCCAACCACGTTCTACTTTCACGTACTCTCTATTCCCCCATTCTTTCACTGTTCCGATAGGAGTTCTTTTCATATTCTTCAAGCCCTCTTCCAGTTTTTGTTGACAAAACAGTAGTAGCTCTTCCTTTTCAAGATTTTTCATTTGCAGCGAATTTAAAAGTTATTATTCATACTTAAATATACGACTTTCATTTACAAACAACACGGAAAATCTCTCTTTTACTTGCAAGATGACTGGAAAATAGACTAGTCAAACACGAACGATCATATCGACAAGTGATCCAGCAACCTGAGTACCTGCAATATATCATCATTTGACTTGTTCAACCCCTTGGCGTGTTCTCGCAACTCGACGATAATATCATCGAAAAAGTACAACGTTATCCCGTCTTTCCTGAATCTCTCTTCCCAGTAAGTCGCTTTTTTCCGGGAAAGGAAATGTCTGGTCGTGATTAAAACCTTCTTTATCTCGCAATAACTTGACGCCACGATTTCCCGGCCCCGTTTATCCCGGTCATCCGAAACAAGTTGCTGGCGAATGTACCTGTAACCATTTTGCCTGTTATCCGTGTCCGAGATAGTCATTCAAGTTGTTTCTGCAGATCGGCATATCCTTTAGGATCGGTAGCCTGAACCGTTCGATCCAATTGTGCTTGTAACTCCTTCGCTTCTTTTCGGAGTTGAGCCATCGTTTTCTCGTTCAATGATAAGGATTTCTCATGCTCCACGATCTTTTTCTTATTTTCATTAATGGCAGTAGTATTAGCTTTTATCGTGGCTTCAAGCTGTTTATATTCCTCTGAATTTTTCTCTCCTTGTGCCTTGAGTTCCGCCATACGGGTTTTAGCAGCCTTCATGGAAGAAGCCAGTTTCATGTTCTCATCATTCAACTTTTGGATGTTGGCAGCTGCCCCTGATACCCCGATATTTATCTGCAGGTTAATATTATCGTCCTTCAATCCCATGTTACCTGTTGTTTAGCTGATCCATAGATTCTTTTATCATGTTTATTGCTTGCTCGTTGAATGCCTCCCGGTAAGCAAGTCTCAAGCGCAAATGGGTGTCATTATAAACCCGACCGAACACGATCCGATTGTAAAGATGTAAACCTTTTTTCCGGGTTGCCACCCAAGGCATATCGATAAAACGCAGGTATTTCACATACCGCATGGTGAGCCGAGTTCCTTCACCCAGTTGGGTTACAGAAAAATGTCCCCGCAAACTTTTACGTAATTCTCCGGAGTCATCATTCAACCCCCAATCATCCGCAGCCTCCATCTGCAACCCCTTGATTACCTCGGCTTCCTCCGCAAGAATTTTATCGACAAATTTCGGTTTTACATACTTCTTTATTCCCATTTTCTATACATTTTAAGCTAATGTATTTCCAAGAAAACGGGATAGAAAGGACAAAAAAGCCCGCCACGAGAATGGCAGGCTTTCCCTCTAAAGTTGTAAAAGTTTCAGAGATGCCCTATAACAAGAGCTATTTTATATTTTCCACAGCGGTTCATCTTCCCAATCTGTTGGGAAACCCATTGCCGCAATATCAACTGTCGAATATTTTTCCATTAATGCACACAATTTACTCTTTAATCCTGTATAATTAGGAGAAACAGAAAAAAGCAAATAACGCAGAATACAAATCCGATAATATACTTTTTGAGGATTAACCTTCGAAATATCTCTCAACCATGGATATATCGGTACAGGAGGTGCAGATGGTGTAATAGCGATATCACGATTCCATAAACGACTATGATGCCCACACATATTTCGAAGATTCCCAATTGAAATAAGCCATGACTTCAAGGTATCCCCATTAAGTCCAAACTTCTGGGCTATACGTTTTCTTAAAGTCATACTTTTAATATTATAATACAAATTACACAAAGTTCCTAATGGAATAATCTCTGCGATCATCCATGCCGGAGGAAAAGGATTCGAATATTTATATTTAAAATGAACTATAAAATCTTCTTTGGAATTGGATAATTCCGTTTTTATCAATTCTAGTGTAGTATCAAACCTTACCGGATTAAAAAAGTTTGACTTATTCGTCATCCAAAAAATATCTCCAAAAAAGTTACACCCTTCGTTCACGATACAACTCCTAACAGCAATCTCAATTTTTTCTATCTCATTAAAAAGTAACAATCGCAACTTACGATCAAAACGATACATATCAAGAACCTTTTTAAAAGTTGCTTCTGGCTTATAGATATGTTCTTCTTTAGGTACCTTTAGCAAGGGATAGAAATACGCGCTTAATCGGAAATAACCAATATTCGTCAAATAACTAATTGCCTTTTTCTCATCTTCAATTTTAAGCCCTCGACTTTTCAGTAAGGCGACATGATCTTCGGGAGTACAATATGGCTTCTTATATTTTTCTGACATACACGCTATAATAAAAAAAACGACCTGCCAATTTAGGCATTGTTTCACAACAACTAGGCCCGGCAGGTTCTACATCACAAATGTAGTACAATTTTACTTACTATCAAAATGTTTGCAGAAAAATAATCCAATCACGAAATTCAATTTGACAATTTTTTTATCATTTCAAGTAAAGCTAAACGCCTCGACAGCGTCAGATTATCAATCAACCCCAGTTCTTTTAGGACAGCAAGCAAATACGGCATATTATCCCGGATATCTTTCCGGGGTACCCCGTCGCAGAAATTAAAAAGCATGGCGGCTAACCCGGCAGGTATAGCAGCATTGGCAGAAGCAAATATATAGCAAACGTCTTGGATATAACACACGTAGAAATACAACATAGAATTGCAAGCAATCCGGTTCTCCGGTACTTGAAATGCCACGGGCATTGCAGGTAAAGATTCTCCCAGCTCCACCAAGTAATTATAACGATCCGCCCATTCCGGTAGCAGCAAGAAAGTCTCTTTTAAAGCGTCAATTTTCTCTTTCATATTACAGTCTGTTTACGAACAAATGAAGCAGCCCAACCGCCATGACCGAAAAACAATGACGGGTCCAATGGCATGACTTGTACTGGCGACGTGGCAAACTCCAACACACCACAATTTTTACTCTCTTCCTGCATATCCGTCAGGATCAACTGCATTAATTCGAGTCCCCGCTGCATTTTCATTGCCTCGTTCAACATATCGTTGTTTGCCTCGTTCAACTCGCAGGCTACCGAAACGGATAAACCAACCTCGTTGTGTGTTACCCCGTTTGCCGTCAGTACTTTTATATCTCCATACTCGATAAAAAGCATGAAGTTCCGGGAATTTTTTACCCGGTCCGATACCAGCTTGTTGTTCACGGAAACCACAAATGAATCGAAGTCGGGGAGGGCCTGTACTTCCGAAACGTTTAATATATCCGCTTTTACTTCCTCGTACCCGGCAAAACGGGTATTTTGAGGCTGCTTCAACATCTCTTTCCGTACCCGAAGTGGAACGAAGCGAGCGAAATAAATAATCAAATCTTGAATTATCGTTGTACTTATCATGACAGTTGTTCAATTACAGCGTAAGATAATTTTGTAGCCTTGGCGATATCATCCAGTGTTGCCCCTCCACCTCGGGCATCCGAAATCATTTTTTTCAACGCTTTCACCTGCATATCGAAATAATCGACAACCGATACCCGCTCCATTTCGGCGGTCGTACCGAAACCGACAAGCGAAAGGGACATGATCGTTTCAGTCATACCAAGGTTGATTTTTTCATTTTGCTCCCCGGTACCGGAAAACAACACCCGGTAAATAGCGTGTTCGGTGAAGTATCGCACGATCCCGGTAAACCATATCATCACGGCATAACGAACCGGGTAAGATACTCTCTCGAAATGCTTGTAGTGTTGTGATGAAATATTGCGGCTATGCAGCGAGTACCGGGGATAAAGAATCGCACACAACGCATTCAAGCATTCTTCCGAATGACTTTCCGCAAATGCTTTCACGATATCGAAGGCATCCGAGAACTCCCGTGCCGTGATATTCGTCCGGATAATAATCCCCACGTCAAACTGTTTTCCGGCATATCTACGTAATCGAGGACGGATCCAAGGAATCGGGTTACGATTGAAACAATTATTCACTTCCCAACCGTCACGCCCTTCTCGCAACGGGAACTTAATTTGTTCCGAGAGTATAACCAAGTTCGAATTAATTATCTCCCGCCGCTCGGCAATTGCCGACAAGTCGGGGAAATGGATACGTCACCATTCCCCGAGCAAAGTCAGCATCGCACGAAATCTAAAACGGCCAAACACATATAGAGTAAAATATTTCACGAATACACAACATAACTTTAGCCGGGACTTCAATACCTGCCATCTTTGTATTCTGGCATCCGCCCCCGGTTTGTACCCCGTGTATAACAATAACAAAGCCAACCTAAACTCGTTAATCTTTATTTGCCGCCCAAGCAATTCAAGTAATTTCACGATAGTAAGAATAAATTGTTTCGTGCTTAAGTCTTCCCATGCTGACGGCAAAACAATCTTTTTTGCGTTTCCCTTGTATCTCTATCATACCACCATAAATTTATCATCCCCGGTAACTGGGAACGGGTTATCGTATATATTACTTTCTGATTTCCTGCCATTCGAGATCGCCAAATCCAGATCATTCCAGTACCGGATCGCCTGTTCCTCGAATTGCCGGGACACGGATTCCCGGATATGTGTTTCAGCTTTATCCTTGTTGGTTTTACCCTGCTCGTTATCAATATCTTTCCGAACACTCTCCGGGAGATCGGCATAAGCGAGGCGTTTACAGGACAACGCCATGACAGAGTACACTACCGCCCGGGAAACCTTATCCCGCAATCTTTCATCCACGACCTCTCCAAACCGGGGTTCCACGCTATCCATCCACACTTCACGGATAATCCATCGTACCCGGATCATGAAATAAAGATTGTTGATTCCCAACCATCGATTGAAATCTTGCACCGATATCGGCAACTCGTCCAGTTCCTGCTTTTGCCCCGAATCGGTCCACTCTTTAAAATTTTCCGGCTCACGATTCAACACATCGATCAATTTACCCATCCAGAACCAAGCCGTGTTAATCAGGTTATTCGCCAGTTCGTCTTGTTGATACTTGTAAATGGTGGTTTCATCATTATTTTTCTTCGTGGTGATCCCATCGTTGCCGATCCGAACGATCAAATAAATTAATTGCTCGTAGAGAGCCCAATGCAACAAGGAGCGTTGCAAAAATTCTAAAGCCTCGAAATCAGGATCCGGATATGCCTGCACGATTTTCGAGTAGGTTTGTTCCCCGATAGTGTCAGCTACCAAGTGAACAGCTTTCAGCAATCCACTCTCGATATTATCAAACTCCAATGTCGTGTTTATACCCGACATCCGGGATTTTGCTTCATCAGCAAAACTATCTCTTGAAAATGGTATTTGTATCATAGTCCTGACTTTTATTTACCTACCACATTCTCCTGACGGTCTGCAGGAGTTGGAAAATATAAAGCCCGTTGACCCACTATTATAAAATCCATTTGCCCCACCTCTATAACCGCAACTGATCCACTAAAATTATAATAAAAATTGACCAATATATAATACTTATATTCCAGTCTTGTTTTTTACTTTAAAAAAAATTAAATAATGTAATAGAAAGCATTAAAAAAGAAGTTAAACACAAAGCCCCAACAAGAACAGATTGGAAACATCAGATGGCCATGAAAAAATACATCAAAACTCTAGATTCGTGGTCTTTATTAAAAAAGCTAACAGATTTTGAGAATGTCTATCTAGCAACAATCTCTATCGAATAAATGGAAGAAGTACTAAATAGCCTAACAAGAGAAGGCAACATCATGGAGTGCTAGATTGACAACTCCCGGTCTTGCATCTAGCCTAACCGCTCCTTGGCAACTTGCGCCATCCGTCACTTGAAAGGTTCCGCTTTAGGCGAAGGAATGAATTGTATCAACCAGAATAATTGTTCGGTATCAACAACATCCGTCAATTGCATTTTGCCATCTGCCGCAGATAATTTCAAACCAATACAAATTGTAACGATTTCATTCCCCTCATCTAATAATCTCTTTTTTAACACTCTCCAATTTACTATCCGTCAACACTGCCACAGCATCCACTATCGAAAAATACCATTCCCCCTTATCGCTATCCCACACCGTACGAACACTCTTCTCTTCGAAAACTTTAATTGCATTTGTTTCACCAAATCCTAGCTATATTTTCACAAATATAGCTATTATGCACGATTTACCGCATACCATCCAACAAACTTTGCACACCCATCTCCAAATCCAGCAATCCTTTTTTAGCCTTCAATCCTCCCCCATACCCGACTAATTCATGGTTACCCCCAATCACCCGATGACAAGGAACAAAAATCGAAATGGGATTCGCACCATTAGCCGCAGCCACAGCACGAACAGCTTTCGGGTTTCCCAGTTTTTTCGCTAATTCTCCATAAGACAGCGTTTTCCCGTAAGGAATATTCAGCAACTCCTGCCACACCGAATTCTGGAACTCCGTTCCCGTAAAGACTAGCGGAATATCGAACGTTTTCCTCTGACGAGCAAAATATTCATCGAGTTGGATGATTGTTTTCCGGATCACGTCAGAAATACCCTCTTCGTAATCGGCCCCTAGCGCTTTCTGAATCCGTTTATCAATAGATGCCCTGCGTTTTTCAAACATCCAGTCACACAAACAAAGCTTGCCCTCGAAAGAACCAAGAATCAGCTCTCCACAGGGAGATTCATAATGTTGAATTTGTATCATTTCTTCTACTTTTTGTTTTCGTACTTTTACTTCAACCACGACCTTTTCTATACAATCAAACCAAATGACAAGTTATAAAAGTAGAACATTTTCCAGATATTCCCAAACTCTTTCCCATAAATGTAAAATTCGGCATACGCTAAATAACTCTGTTACACCCCATAATACATATTATTGGAAAAACGGCAAAAATACATCACAAAACTATTGGAAAAACGGCAAATAAAAACCATATTTGTATTAGAAAAGTGGGAATATTAACAACATTTTCTATTATAAAAAAGGAAATACCATGCTCAAAAGAAAGATTGACAATTACATATAGAACTACTACAAAACCACCCGCAATGCCCTCCTTATCACCGGAGCCAGACAAATTGGCAAAACTTACTCCATCCGCAAATTCGGTAAGTCGTTCAAAAGTTTCGTAGAAATAAATTTTATTGATAATCCTGAGGCTATTGATGTTTTCAAAGGTGCAAAAAATAGTACGGATATATTATTTCGCTTGTCCGCAATGACAACCGTTCCCCTGATTAAAGGCGAAACTCTCATTTTTTTTGATGAAGTGCAGAAATATCCGGAAATTGTAACAGCGATTAAATTTTTAGTCGATGAAAGCTCGTACCGCTATATATTAAGTGGTTCATTGCTAGAAGTAGAATTAAAGGATTTACGCTCGGAACCTGTTGGCTACATGGGTGTCAAAGATATGTACCCACTCGATTTCGAAGAGTTCATTTCATGTGTAGGCATCAACGACAACGTGATCACGGCTTTACGCAATGCATGGAAAAACCGCATTCCTGTTGATGAATTTATCCATTCCAAAATAATGGAATTATTCCGCCTATACCTCATTGTAGGCGGGATGCCAGCTGCTGTGAGCAAGTATATCGAGAGTAATAATTTACAAGAAGTTATGGCGATACAGCAGGATATAATTCGTTTATACAGACGCGACATCACCCAATATGATCCCGATGACAAACTTTACATAGAAGAGATTTTTAATCTTATTCCACCCGAGCTCAATGCAAAAAACAAGCGGTTTATCCTAAAGAAACTAAATGAAAATGCGAAGTTCGAACGTTATCAAAACAGTTTCCTTTGGCTAAAAAATGCAGGAGTTGCATTACCCGTCTATAATGTAGAAGAACCCAAAATGCCATTATTACTTGCTCGCTCACGAAATTTGTTCAAACTTTTCCAGAACGACGTGGGACTACTCACCGCACAATATGATAAAGACATCAATTTCGGTTCTATATACGAAAATGCGGTAGCACAAGAATTGATAGCACATGCATTGGAGCCATACTATTATAACAATAAGAAACGCGGCGAATTGGACTTTATCATTGAACTTGATGGCAAAGTTCTACCTATAGAGGTAAAATCCGGAAAGGACTACGACACGCATCGCGCCTTATCCAATATAATGAATTGTGATGAATATGAACTTCCTGAAGCTATCGTTTTTAATAACGACAACCTTAGGATCAATGGTAAGATTATTTATGCCCCGATTTATATGGTCATGTTCCTAGAAAAAAACAACGTGGCCCCCACACATTACAAGGTAGATTTAACAATGTTACAATAATCACAATAACACAGTAAACATCCTCCCAATTTTACTGATTCGTTTCCAACATCCGAATCAGACAATCCCGCTGTATTGAAAAACTAGTATCTTCCTGTTGCACATATTTAAGCAACCGTATCCCATCCTGACGCAGTTTCGACTTCAACAAAATATCCTCCTCCACCTCTTCGGAAAATCTCAATAGGTACACGGACGCAAGTTCAATCTTACCAATCCTATCTTCCTCGTTGGCATACCGATCAATCAGTTCCTGCACATCCATTGTCGCCAGCTCCTTCACGGGAAATCCCAACATTTGCTGGGTCAACAAGTCATACTCGTCCAAATCCTGCTGACGAATCTTCTTCTTGTTTAATATAGCCCTAGCGATCGCAGAAATAATTTCTTGAATCATGCGCACAAGATAATCCTGTTTTACCATAATACCGTCCTCCAATATATTTATAAGCAAAAATAAAAAATAATATCCACGTGAAAGAATAAAATTCACTAAATCATTTGGTTTATAAAATAAACCACTTTACAAACAACAAACATGGAAGAGAAAAAGTTTATAGAGAAAGAAAGTTTAGAACTCATCTCTCAAATGATACAGGCAACCAGAAAGAATCTCGTGAAAGGTCAGGGAAATTACTTCATCATCTACGGCTACACGGCTGCTATTTTGTCGATCATTATCTACACGTTACTCTGCATAACCCACACCCCCTGGTGGTGGGCGGGCTGGTTTCTCATGTTCCTGCCGGTAATCATCCTCTCGTTCAAGGAAAAAAGGAACACCCCGACTGTCATTACTTACACGAATAGCATGGTCAATAAAGTCTGGCAAGTAGTAGGTACCTTGTTCTCGTTAACAGTGCCGCCATACTCTGGAACCTCTACTTTGGCCTGTCATTTGTTGTCATGATGATCATACCGGGACATATTCTGAACAATAAATCCGAAAAACTATGAGAGAATTAGATCCGCTATTACATTCTCAATTACGTCTGGCAATAGTCTCCCTGCTCTTGTCGGTAGAGACAGTGGATTTCGTGTACTTGAAAGAGAAAACGAACGCGACTGCCGGCAACTTGAGCGTACAACTGGAAAAACTCGAAACTGCCGGGTATATCCAAATATATTAACTTGTAAAGTACAAACGATTGGATAGCCCGTCCCTCACCAAGGGCGGGCCAAAAATTCTGTTTGATATTTACAACAACTACTACTCCAACTCCTCCTTACACGGGAAGAGAGCCAATATGTCACATTAAAATCTATTCTCCCCACCTCACGACCTCTCCAATTCCGGGTATTAACACATGTAACGAGTCGTTTTTCGCCATGTTTATCTCGTTCCGTAACGGCTCGTCCCAACGATGGTGGGCCAGTGCATACTTGGAATGATGCACGGTCATCACCTTTTTCGCTTTCAAGTCCAAAGCTGCCCGAATCAAGTAATCAGGCATCAAGTGAATATACTTCCATCCCTCGTTATACTGCCCATTCTCAAGAATGGCCAAGTCTATATCCGGAAAACAATCCCCGATCCGGGCAAAATGCGTGTCGTAACCACCGTCTCCCGCCAGATATATCTTCCGGGAAGGAGTTTCAAGCAGAAACGAAGCCCACAGCGTTTTATTGGCAGAAAGTCCTCGTCCCGAAAAATGGCGGGCAGGTAGGCAATGCATGACAAAACCGGAATCTAAACGAACTTCTTCTTCCCAATCCAACTCGACTATGCGCTCCTTATCGAATCCCCAGTACTCGAAATGCTCGCCAACTCCCAAACCGCAAATCACTTTCCCGATGTGATCTTTTAACGCCCGTACGGTATGATAATCCAGGTGATCCCAATGATCATGGGAAATAACCAAATAATCAATATCCGGCATATCCTCCGGATGATAAACGTCCGTTCCCTTGAACGGCTTGTTAATAAAAGAAACCGGGGAAGCCATGCAGAACACTGGGTCCACGAGTACCCGTTTCCCATCCACTTGAACCAGATAAGATGAATGTCCGAACCACACCAGCACGTCCTCTTCCGGATCGATCTGCCGCAAATCCGTTTTCACCACAGTCAACGCCGTGTTCGGTTGCAGTTCGGTCTTATCCTTAAAAACGAAGCCCAGTAATCCCTGCAAACGTCCCTTATCCGAGGTCATTAAAGGAGTTTCATGTATATTGCGGAAAGCCCCATCCCGGTAATTCGGCGAACGTTCAATCCTTGCCAACCGTTCTCCCCGGGGAATTCTCCCGAAACTCGGCTGATTCACGAAAACAATTCCGACAATGGCCATAATCATCACGATCGACAGCACAATCCATAGTATCATACGCTTTCTCGAACTTTTTATTAATTTCATAAATACAACTCAATAATAAATCTATCGCAAAAATAAGCAAATACACCAAACTCTCGTGTACACGAATTACAGGTATTCATACCTAAATTACGGATTCTCCTTTCACACCCGTCATCCCCTCACCACGGGACGACGGGGTAACATTATTGTTCGGGAGCAGAAACAGGATTGTGATAGTTATACCTTGAAAAAAGAGTAGCACACCCCATTCATTACCACCTGTAAACGAATCAAGGTTTGTATATCTTGGGTCTCGTCCGTCCCTCTCCTTCCAAGTATTCCACTTTAAAAATGTTCACGCAAAAGACAAAAATTGACAGGAGCAAAGGCCCGAAGATCACCCCCATGAAACCAAATAGGGAAAGTCCGATAACCACTCCGAAAATCGTAATCAACGGGTGAGTATCCGCCATTTTCTTCTGTAACATGAACCGAACCAAATTATCGACATTCGAAATCACGACCAAAGCATAGACTGCTAACCCAATCGCCATTCCCCAATGTCCCGTCATCCCCATGTACAACGCCAGCGGGGCCCAGATCAATGCCGTCCCTACAATCGGGATAATCGTGGCGAAACAGGACAAGAATCCCCACAACACGGGACTCGGTGCCCCGAATATAAAATACCCCAATGTGGCAACAGCCCCTTGAATCACGGCAAGCAAGGGAATCCCGATCGCATTCGACTTCACGATCATGTTGAACTCGTGTAGTATATTCTTTTTATTCCGTTTATTAAACGGTAAAATATCGCTCACGTACTCCTCCATATCCCGCCCGCCAATCAGCATGAAATAAAGCACGAAAAGCAGTACCACCACGTTAATGGTAAAACTACTGATGCTCCCCATCAGGAACTGACCGACCTTCGGCAAGGCTGCCAATATTGTATCTATATTCCCTTTGCTTAAAAGATCATACCCTACTTTTTCCCGGATCAGCTCAGCCACATGCTCCACCGGGGCAATCAAGCTATGCGGGTCCAGGTTTATGGCCTGCAACTTGTTCACGAACACCCACACGACAATCGACAGGGGAATAAGAAAACAAAGAATCGTCTCGCATAACAGAAGAATAGCCATGATACTACGTTTCATCCGTTTCTTTTCCGTCAAATACAGCATCTGATTACGCAAAAGAATATAAATCGTCATGGCACCCAAAATCCCACTGAAAAACGGCAGAATTTGAAAAAATATAAGAATTCCCAACAACAGAATAATCGCCACGAGGGAATATCTCCAGTATTGTTCTTTAAGACTCATTTTATCACAATTTAAGTTCACGATATGTCCCTAAACAGATGTCCGAATAACCATCCACCCGGTTATCGTGTTAACGAAAACGACGAAAAAATGTTTAAATTTACATCACCCTTTTACAACAACCGGCAATCTCTTCCCCCTTCATACCCGAAAAGACAACGTAACAGGTTAATTCAAGGCCCTACGCATTTTCTCCCGATCCAAGATAATAATCTCCTGCCGATTTACGGAAATCATCCCCTCATCAGCCAGCTCGTACAACACCTTGGCCAGTGCCGGACGAGTCACCCCGAAAAACTCAGCCAATTCCTGCTGCGACTTTCCCAACAACACTTTTTTCTTATCGGGAGAGGCGAGTTCCAGAATATAATGGATCAATTTTCCACGAATCGTCTTGAATGACAGGAACTGCAAACGCCCGGTCAGAAATGTCGTCCGGTTTGCATTCACGGACAAGAAATTACGCAGGAAACTTTCATAACGTCCCATCTGACGGAACACGGATTCTTTCGTGGCGATAAACACGTCAGCCTTCTCCGAAACGGTAGCTGTCACCGGGAAATGATTATCCTCGGCAAAAAGAAATGCCGGGGCAAGCGCTCTCGACGCCCGGATCGTCTCGATTCGCAACATGGCTCCTGAATCATCCGTCATTTCCGCCTCGACCTCCCCTTCCAACAAGATATAAAGGAAACGGCACACGTCTCCCTGCCGGAAAACCACATCCCCTTTCATATAGCTCTTCACGCTATAATCAAATCCTTCAATAAACTGCTCTCTCTCCCGCTCGGGAATTCCCATACATAAAGGACTCTCGAAAAGTTGTGCTATATCCATTATCTGCCATTTTTTATGATACACAAATGTATCATTTTCTTTTTTAAGACCTTATCCTACCTTTAACCTTTTTCATCCATGCACGTATAAATTATTGAAAATTAAATTCACGTTTGTAATTTATATTACAACTATTGTTTCACGGACCCCGTACATTTGCGACAAACAAATAGAAAAAATATTCATCAAACACACTAAACCATGGAAAAAATGTTTTGTTATCAATGTCAAGAAACAGCCAAAGGAACCGGCTGCACGGTCCGCGGCGTATGCGGAAAAACATCGGATGTCGCTAATTTACAAGATTTACTACTATTTATCCTGAAAGGTATTGCCCACTACCGGGTGCAACTCCGAGCCCTTGATGCCATTGACCACTCGGCAGATCGTTTTATTCTCGACGGTTTGTTCATGACTATCACGAATGCGAACTTTGACAAGCAACGTTTCGTGGAAAAAATCAAAGAAGCCATCAAGTTACGGGAACAACTGAAACAAACCTTCCTCGACAAAGGCGGGAATCCCGCAAAGATCACATTCGAAGGTGCCTTTTGGACGGCTGACTCGCTGGAAGAAATGGAATCGAAAGCCGGACACGTGGGAGTTCTCTCCACCGAAAACGAGGACATCCGCTCTTTAAAAGAAATGCTTACCTACGGGATGAAGGGAATGGCCGCCTACACGGAACACGCCTATAATCTCGGACACGAGAACCCTTCCATCTACGAATTCATCGACCGGGGGCTGGTAGCCACCACACTCCCACTGTCCGCCGATCAGCTCGTGCAAATGGTACTGGAATGCGGTAAAAATGGCGTTGACGCCATGGCCCTGCTCGACAAAGCCAACACGGATACTTACGGGAACCCGGAAATCACGAAAGTGGACATCGGCGTGCGGAAAAATCCCGGTATACTGATCAGCGGTCACGACCTGCGAGACCTGTATGAACTTCTGGAACAGACGGAAGGTACGGGGGTGGACGTATACACCCACAGCGAGATGCTTCCCGCACACTACTACCCGGCATTCAAAAAATACAAACACTTCGCCGGAAACTACGGTAACTCATGGTGGAGACAAGTGTATGAATTCCAACATTTCAACGGCCCGATGCTATTTACCACGAACTGCATCGTTCCTCCGCATCCGGACGCAAATTACAAAGACCGAGTGTACACGACCGGTTCGGCAGGTTTTCCCGGGTTCAAACATATCGAGCGCAAACCCGGACAACCGAAAGATTTCAGTGAAATCATCGAACACGCTAAAAGATGCCCGGCGCCGGAAGCCATCGAAACCGGAAGTATTATCGGAGGATTTGCCCACAACCAAGTGTTTGCACTGGCAGATAAAATCGTGGATGCCGTGAAATCCGGGGCTATCCGTAAATTCTTCGTCATGGCCGGATGTGACGGCCGGATGAAAGGCCGGGAATATTACACCGAGTTTGCCCAGAAACTCCCGAAAGACACGGTGATCCTTACCGCAGGATGTGCCAAGTACCGTTACAACAAACTACCCCTCGGGGATATTAACGGTATTCCGAGAGTGCTGGATGCCGGACAATGTAACGATAGCTACTCGCTGGCGGTTATTGCCTTGAAACTGAAAGAAATCTTTGGGGTAAAAGACATTAATGAATTACCTATCGTTTACAACATTGCTTGGTACGAGCAGAAAGCTGTCATCGTGTTGTTAGCCCTACTCTATCTTGGAGTAAAGAACATCCACCTCGGACCGACCTTACCCGGATTCCTTTCTCCGAACGTGGCGAAAGTTCTCGTGGAAAAATTCGGTATTGCCGGAATCACGACCGCGGACGATGATTTGAAATTCTTTTTGGAAAATTAGTCCATACGACCTGACTTCCCGCTGTCACTAAAAGGCAGCGGGAAAATTATCTGCATAAAAGTCAACCAGACTGACCATTGTCGAACAATCTTTTCGTTGATGAGCTGACAACTCATCAATACGGGATGCGCAATAGCAAGCCGCCTCCCAGAACCTAGGGGAACGTTTATTCTCGTTCTCCCGACAAAACATAAGGGCACGCTCATAAGCATCATGAGCTTCTTCATCCCGACAAACCTCCCGGCAAAAATCACCCATACGGATCAATTCCCGGATCTTTTCCTCTAGCCGTTCGCTATCAAGAACTGCCGTCCTGTAAGCCTTGATTGCCGCATCAATACCCAAGGGATTTAGATGAACCTGCCCCCTACTCGCCGCCGCCACTCGCTTTTTTTCTTTTATTCTTCCCATGCACCAATTACTTAGATTAGACACTCTCACACCCATAAAAAAAGAGACACAAACCAGCATCCCTCCCGGATGTATATGGATTCATGTCTCATTTTCTAGTACAAAGGTAGGAAGAATTTTCGAAACATCCTAATATGTCATGGTCATATCAGTTGGAACACAGATATAAAAATCCGCCCGTCCTTCATTTTCCTCCCCCAATTTCTTTATATCATCCTGCCGCACAGAGCATACGGTTGCGATCTTCAAACCGGGACGATATTTATTTAGATAAGTAATAATGCCTTTCTTGAAATCCGAATGATAGTTCCCATTCAGATGCACAAATTTGGACTTCAAATTCTGGGCAATAAACCATCCCATCGTGGCATCTTTCAATGCTTGAGCCTTGGCAACATTCTCCGGATCGGTATGCTTTCCCGAGGTCATCATCATCAAACCGAACATCCCGGCAGCCTCTTCATCCGGCTCGTAATCAATCGGCAAGGGTGCGATATATTTTTTAGCCTCTGCCGATAATTTTTCCAAAGCCTCAAATCCCCCATTTTTCACCATATTAGCATACCGCCGGGGTACATTCGTGGCTATCACCCGTAACCCGTGTTCACGGCCTAACCCCACAACAGGTGCATAATCCGTCAGATAGTTAGGCCAAAGTCGAGCTTCTTCTTCAAAGCGATCGGAAGAGATCAACCGTCCCACATATTCATCTACCATCAACTGATTATCAGCCTCCAACATTTCCAACCCGATTGTCAATTTATCCTTATGCGCAGTATGCAAGTCCTTTACCATCTCATACTCCAACCAATGAGCTATGGCACAATTATGAACCTCACCGATAAACACAACATCCTGTGCTTTCAGCACTTTCATCATCTCTTTATATTCGATTTCCTTTCCCTGCGCATCAAACAAACGATAAGCCTTCTTTTCCTGTCCTTTACCGTAGTTGGTAAAACCCAACAACATCACCAGCAAAATAGTCAAACAACTCCTCATATTATATCATTTATTTCATTATTACTTCAAAATAGTTTATTCCGATTCTTTACCCTGCATTAACAAGACACCACATCGCTCCATGTCCAAATACTCCCGACAGGCATCCTTCAAATCTGCCGGAGTAATCGAATACAAGATTTCCTCGTAACGAGCCAAATCCTCCAAGGTCTCCCCATCCCGTAAAGCACCCATCAGATACTTTTTCCATTCTGCAGTAGCATAATCATTTACCACTTCACGCCGGGTCACGACAAAAGAGCGTTGTAATGCAGCCAATTCTTTCTCATCCACTTCATTCTCCTGCACATCCCGAATAATTTCCTTCAATAGCTGATCCACCTTCTCCATGTTTTTGGTATCCACCGAGGCATTAATATCAAAATAATATCTGGCCCGCGGCAATCCTTTGTAATATAATAACATATATGGAGAATACAGCAAGGATTCTTGCTCCCGTAACACACTCAACAAGCGATTGCGAACAACATCCCTCACCAATTTCAGCATCAATGAATTGCGTAATCCTGCTTCATAATTCCCATAATAGAGATAATCAAAAATAGTCTGCCCTTCATTCTCATTCGGGAATATCTCCCGGAAACCTCCTTCCGGGTAATCAAATTTCGGCAATACCCAGTCATTAACCTTTTCTTGTGCGGGAAACATACCCAAAACCGCTACCAAATCACGTTCCACCTCGTTCATATCAAAATTCCCGCAAACGACACACACCAATCCATTAGGATTCGTATACAACTGCCTGTAAAAGTCTGCAATATCATCCAAATTCATCGCCTCTATTTCCTCACGGCTCTCGGCCATTTTTCCTGTTGCCAAGGAATTACCCATTAACTTATCTATCCGTGCTGCCATCTGCCTGTCCGGTGCGCTTTTCAACATCTTCGACAACACGGTTTCCTGTCCCACGCTTGCTAGCATATCTTGTTTAGCATCTTCAAAATCCTCATACCGCTTTTCCGGATAAAAACACTTTTCATACACCAGATGGCATAATTCAGTGACCTTATCTGCCGGAGCCATAGCAATCCACCCATGCCAGTAAGGCTCAAACGTCACGGAAAAAGCCATTTCTTCCTGTGCCAACATTTCACAGTACGAGTCATAATCCATCTTCTCAATTCCTCCCATTTCCATGTAACCCGCCACACCTTCCAGCAAAGGGTAATTCTCGGGAGTCAGCACCGAAGCCCCTCCCTTGGCAAAAGCGGTTAACGTGATTTGCCGATCTTCATCTTTCGTCCGTTTCAAAATAATCCGTGCACCATTCGTCAGACAAATTTCTTTCACGTCCAACCCATCAATCACTCGTTCCGAAGCAATCAACTGCCGGGAAGGAGTAAATTTACGTACTAAAAATTCAGGGACATCCACTTTCTCCCGCTCTTCCTCTTCTTCCACCACATACTCGTACACGCCACAAAAGGCCTTTTCTCCCTCTTCCCAAGAGGTCTGAATTTCTTTTTCCGTCAACTTTTCCCCTTTTAAGGGATTATAATGATAAGCTGCACGCACATGAGATAGACGCCCAAACCACTTACTAGCTAAGGCCTGCAATTCCTTACTTTCAATTTTGCGTATTTGAGAGGCAAGCCAACTATTATGTAAGGTATCTGTCACGTAACGCTCTCCCGAGATTGCCAAGTCTGCAAAATCCTCACACCATTGTTCAGAACTCTTGACGGCATAAATCTTTCCTAATTGCTTTATCGCATTTTCTTTCAATCTGGCCAACTCCGGTTCACAAAATCCTTGCTCGCGAATTTGTTTCAAAGTACTCACGACCTCTACGATTTTCCCCTTAATCTCGGTTCCATGCTCCCCATCGATAGAAAACACCAGATGATCTTTGTCACTCAAATACCAGTTGTCGGACAACGAGACCCGTGAACCCTGCGCCTTAAAGCGGGCATTGACTGCCGACACCAACAACCGTTCTTTTATCTTTTGCAAACGATCGCCATAAGTAGATTGCACGGTAGTCACTTTCGGTAATATTAATTCTAATGCCGAACGAGTAATCAACGTATCCTGCATTTCCTGGTAAGCCACTTTCTCCGTGTACTCCAAAGGATATTCCTTGTATCCTGTTGTTTTTACCGCGGGAACTCCTCCAAACACCTCTTTAATCTTCCCTTCCATTTCCCCGACATTCAAGTCTCCAACCACGACAATCGTGGCCAATTCCGGTACATACCACTTTCGATAGAAGTTTTCCAGTTTCTCTGCGGTCATGCTCATTATCTCTTCCGCAGTTCCCAAAGGCATCCGTTCACTATAACGGGTTCCCCCGACTTTCACATCGTAAAAAGGATCACCCATATCATACCCACGGGCCTCTTCCAATATTACCCCTTTTTCCCTTTCGACCTGTTCCGGACGTATTTGAATTCCTGTCAACCAATCTTTCAAAATCAACAATCCCCGATCCAAATCTTCCGGTCGGTCTGTCGGAATAGAAAACATATAAATTGTCCGATCAAATCCGGTAAAGGCATTAATCCCAAATCCATACTTCACGCCCAGTGACTCAAGATATTCAACAATCCCTTTATTCGGAAAATGCTCTGTCTCGTTAAAAGCCATATGTTCGAGAAAATGCGCCACACCGCCTTCCTTCTCTGTCTGCAAAATCGAACCGGCGCGTAAGATCAAACGAAATTCCACCTTATGCCCCGGCATATCATTTTGTTTAATAACATAATGCAATCCGTTCGGCAACTGTTTGTACACGGTACCCTCCGGCAACGCAATCAATTCATTTGCAGGAGTTACTGTCTGGCCTTTCGCCATTGAAAAAAACATTCCTAGCAAACATACTGTAAATAAACATCTCAACATATTCATAAAACTACTCAGATAAAGTGTATTCTACTCTAATAATGCTATACCCTCCGGCACTATGATGATCAAAATTAAACTGGAACGTCAACTTGTTACCTGTCAACACTCCCTGAGGCTCCATCCAATTACCATCTTCCCAGTAATCTTCATCTATTCCCGAATAAAACAGGTAATGGGTCGGATCAAGAGTTGCTCCATAATCCACATATTCTTGTGCCAGTTCATTATCTCCTGCATCCAAAAGCTCTTTTAAACGATTCCAAGCAGAATAGTTATAAGCAAAAGGAACCACGGTCACTAATTTTGTTTCATCCCAGATATCGGGTCTCTCCCCCAAAAACTCTACATTTGATACGCCATTATTGGGAAAATCCACACGAATATTATCCAATGTCATCTCAAAAGTTTCCAGACTCGTTTTAGAAAGTCCGATTAACTCCATCATCGCCATATAAGGATTTATCTCCCCCTCTCCAGGATCATAATACCAAAACATATCATTCTCAACTGTCTCCTTGCGCAACATATCATACATAAATTCCATCAAACCCATCGGGTTATTCGTCATCTTTAGTATCGGTTGTTCTGCAGTAGCGTCTTCACTCAACGTGATCACGGTCTTTCCAGTATACACCTTCTTCATCCCGTTAATTAAAGATTCCAACCCGTCCGTGGGAGGCACCTCCACGCTCACCTTTACCGGGATCACCCCGATCCATTTACTCAAATCCAATCCTTTCGCCTTGTATCCTTCCAGTAAAGCCTGTTGTTCCTCGGTCAAATCCTCAGCCTCCATATAAGGTTTCACGACAACACGCAACACCTCCTCCACTTTCCCCATATCCGCTTCCGGTAATGGATATTTTACCCCTATTTCTAATTGCACCTTATCTGCCACAACACCCTTTTTATTTGAAATAATTTCAAAATCCACGCTCTTTTCTCCTGCCGGAATAGTCACGATAGCTGGATTCACCGTTACCAAATCCTCCGCTCCTTCAGTCAGGTATTTCACGTCAATTTCAAAAGACACATCTTTATCATAAGCACGTATCAACATTAATGTTGCCTTCAAAGGCTCATCATCCATTGCCAATATTACCGGGTCCCCCTCCGTTCTGATATATATCGAATTCTTTCCCACATACGCTCTCTCGTCTGTTTCCGAACAACCGGAAAAAACGGCTACCAAGAATAAAAGCATGATTTGTAATTTTCCCATGGTACTCATAACTAAACTTTTATAATTTATACCTATTACTTCACACAGCCAATACCGGCCATCCTTCATTTTGTTCGACCAACGTGTTATACCGATATTCGCTTGCTGGAATCGGTAACGTCCAACGATAGTCGTCCGACTTAATCGTGGTTGACACCTTATTACCATACACGCCGTAGCGTTTGGCCGGAATACCGCATCGTTTCATATCGAAGAACCGAACTCCTTCACCCACGAATTCTTTTCTACGTTCCTCCAGAATTTTATTTATCAATTCATTACCCGATAATCCTACCTCCCACGCCGTAGCACCCCGTTGCTCCATCATCCGGTTCATCAGGCTCACGGCGTCACCACTTCGGTCTGAACGAGCTAAAGCCTCCGCACGCATCAGCCACATTCCGGCAGCCCGTGCTATGTTCACGTATTTACTAGCGATCTCGTCCCGGTTCATTTTATTATATTTTCCTAATAAACGAACTTCATGAGAATCCGGCATCACGAACTCTACTTCCGACCATTCTTTCCGAATATCTCCTTCCTCGAACAGCACCTCATCCGTCAGCACCAAATAATCCCCTTTATCGAAGGTTTCAAAACGAATTTCCTCGTAAATTTGGGCTAATTGATACTTTGCAAAAATCCGAGCCTCCGAATCGTTGCCACTCCAAAGTGCTTCATACACTCCGGCTCTTAATACCGTTTCCGGATATACAGCTTCCAAATCCTCAGTCTGTTCCAATACGGCGGAATAATTACCCGCATACAACTCTAAGTCTACCTGCAAATAAGCGATACTCTTATCGGATAGCCAATGTACATTCTTCAATGTATTTTTCTCATTTCTAGCCTCTTTAAGTAACTTCCGAATTTCCTCCACACAAGCCTTCATGGATGAACGGGGCAAAAAGTCAAGCTCCACCCGGTCTTTCAAAATAATCCCGTCCTTTGCCTCATTTCCCTCATAACGAGGAGCAAACAGGCGTAATAAATTGAAATAACACAATGCTTTCAACCCCTTGGCCTCACAAATAATCCTCTCCTTTTCCTCCACCTCGGTATCATTCAACGTGATCACCCCATCCATTCGTGCCAACAAAGCGTTCACCTCTGCCACCACCATGTAATATTCGGTCCATAATGTTCCCGCCAATTCCGTCATTTCAACTTCCCGCCAATCATACAGATTTTTCAACGTGGCATCCCGGTCTAAATGTTGAGTGGGACAAAAATCATCCGACAGAACCGAGTACTCGAACAAGTGCTGAGGTAATCCCTCATAGGCAGAAGCCAGCAATGAACGAGCCGACAAAACATCCGTTATTGCATCCGGATCGGAAAACTGATCTTCCAACGGTATATTCAGTGAGCAACCTCCCATCAGGAAGCCAACCACACAAATTATTATCCTCCAATTCATATCTTATATATTAAAAACTTACACTCAAATTCAACGTAAATACCGGTTGTTGTGTCCCCACTAACGAACCGGATTCGGGGTCTGACTCCTTGTAACGTGTCAAGGTGAATAGATTGGATGCCTGAAAAGCAACCGAAGCATATTGTATCACGTTCTTCGTCTTCTCAATCAACCAATAAGGCAATCTATATCTCAACGACAAGGAAGACATACGCAAATAATCGCTACTTCCCACGGTACGACTGTTAGCATACAATTTCAGATTATCCACGGCTGCCGAAGAGTAGTAAGGACGATGGTAAATCTTATTATCATCGCCTTCTTGAAACCACATATTCTCCACCTGCCCTTTAATCGCGTTATAATTAGCATTGCTCACCTCTCGCACGTATGAAAAACTGTACGCTTTCTTGCCCCCGAACACGAAGTAAAAATCCATATCCAAATCAAAGTTGCCGTAGGATACCGAGTAGAAGAAGCTACCGGAGTAAGGCGGTGTGGAATGTCCCAAAGCAACCATATCCTCCCGTGTCAGTTTTTCCGTTGCGGCAATCTCTCGTCCATCGGCCCCCCGAAACACCGGAAGTCCTGTCATCGGGTTAATCCCTAATGACACGGGCCCATATATCATATCATACGATTTTCCTACCTCAAAACTAGGAACCATATCATACTCTGACGTATACAGGCAATCCGTATGATACAAATCCACGACCTTATTCTGGTTATAGGCAAGGTTCAGACGCCCGGACATCCGCCAATTATTCCGATCTACCATTTTTACATACAATTCCCCCTCGATACCGCTATTCTCCAGAATACCGATATTCCGTTTCAAAGTAGTAAACCCGTTCGAAGCTGGGATAGGTACATCCAACAAAGCATCTTTTGTACGACGGCGGTACCACCCAGCATTCAGCGTCACCCGATTCCATAATCCCAAGGAAATTCCCGCATCAATATCAATGGTCTGTTCCGGTTTCAAATCGGCATTATACAATCCCATCAATGACAACAACTGATCGTCGCCATACGCATCCTCGGAATATTGAAAAGTAGCCACTGCCGACGAAGGAGAGACACCCTGCAAGCTTGCAGTGCAACCGTATGACGCTCTTAACTTTAATTCCGTCAGCACCCCATTATCCCGCAAAAAAGGATAATTCTTCAACGACCAGCCGGCACCGACTGCCCAAGCGGAATTCCAACGTTTATCACTAGGCAATATAGAAGAAGCATCACTTTTATATGTTCCGAACAAATCATAGATATTATTCCAAGAATACCCGGCTAAAACTCCTATGCCCAGCTGGGCCGTCTTCTCATTCTTTGAAGTGAATGATGGTTTCCGATTGCCCTCTATTGATTGATTTACACCTGATGCAGACTGCATTTTCTTTGTCAATCCATAACCTGTAATTCCCAAATTATCATAGTGATCGGAATAAAAATCGAAGTTCGCTCCCAACGTCAAATCATGCTTCCCGAATGCCCGGTTATAAGTCACACGCACATTCGACGACAAATTCATGGTAGTATTCTTATCTTTTGTCAATTTTCCCCGTTCCCGTTCCGGAACACCACTGGTAATTTCAGAATACGCCGTCGGAGGCGTGATGCCCAGTTTCTCGGACAACACGTAATCAATACCCGCAACAGCGGCAATCTCCAATCCTTCAATACCCCGGAAGTTAATACTTCCTGAAACTCCGGCTCGCTTATCTGATGATTCTTCACTGTATTGATTGAACAAATCCGCATACGTTCTTCCCGGAAAGGAAACCAACTCCGCATTCACATCTTTCGTTTCATAAGGATTCAACTGGTACACTAGATCCGTCGGAGAATAACTCGTACCATTGGGCGTGTTCGTGAGAGAATATCCACCATTGACACTCAAAGAAGCATACAATTTTGGGGTAATCTCCTGATCCACGCTCAACCGTGCCGTTACCCTCTTTATATCGTTTCCGGGGATACGTCCACCCTGTTGCGAATAATTCAAAGAGGCATAAAAACTAGTCTGCTCTGTTCCCCCTCTCGCACTTAAATTATGTTCCTGATAGAAATTATTACGCAACAACTCTTTGAACCAGTCCGTATTAATACGAGACAGGGAATCCAGTACTTGCTGTCCTCTGGCTATTAAACTCTCCAGATTCGGATCATTCGCATGGTATTTCCGATAGTAATCTTCACTATACCGATAACCCGGAGTTGCCGTATTTTCCAGTCGACGTTCTAATTCCAATTTTTCCTTCGAATTCATCATGTCTATCCCTCGACGCCCCCGAAGAGTCACACCTCCACTGAAACTATAATTATACACCATTTTTCCGGCAGTACCTCGTTGCGATGTGATTTCCAACACCCCGTTTGCCGCCTTGATTCCGTACAACGCACAGGCAGCGGCATCCTTTAACACCTTAATTTCCTTTATATCATTGGGATTCAACGTTAAAAAAGCATCCGACGAAATCACCTGACCATCCAGAACATACAAAGGTTCGTTCGCCGCATCTCCTTCCCGCAAAGAAGACGTTCCGCGGATACGAATCTCCGGCTTACTACCCAAATCCCCTTTATTGGTCACGATCAACCCCGGAGCCATTCCTTGCAAGGCAAGCGCCATATCCAACACGGGCTTATTATTCATACGCCGGACATCCACTTCATTCACCACCCCTGTTTTGGCCCGTACATCAATCTCGTTTACATTTGCCCGAGCCCTCACCTGCACTTCGTCCATCTCGTTATAGCTGTCTTTCAACACGACATTCATAAAACGGTCACCCGTATATTTGATCTCTTTTGTCTTTTTACCAATAAAAGTAAACACGACTTCCATACCCATCACGTCAGGTACGACCAATGAATAATTCCCGTCTAAATCCGTCACGGTACCCACGGTTGTGCCTTTGATAAAAACATTTACTCCCGATAGTGCCTCTCCCGCTTCATCATTCACCTGACCTTGAAGTTTGACTGTTTTGGAAGCCGCTTCCGGGGTCTCCTTGGCATATAATATAACCGTTTTATCCTTTATTTTATAGGTAAGATCCGAACCCTTCAAGGCAATATTCAACACAGAATCCAACGTAACTTCTTTTACTTGAATGGTTATTTTCTTTAAACTCATCACCATGGCATTGTTAAAGAAAAAAGTGTAATCTGATTGTTTCTTGATTTGGTCTGTCAACTGGGCAAATGAACCATTTTTCAAATTAATCGTTAGTTTTTTCTGTTGGGCAAACACACTCCCCCCAAATATAAACACTAACAACAAGCCCCATAAAATACGCCTGAAAACATACTTACCTTTCATAGTTCCTAATTTTTTCAATGTACAATAATACGCAGTTCTTCTATTGTGAAATGCACGTCACTTGTAAGCTCGATGATCTCCAGCACCTCGTTCAAATCTTCATATTTCTTCACGTCACCGGTAAATACAATATCTTTAGCCTCTTCCCGGTAGAACTCGACTTTCACATCATACCATCGTGCCATATTACGCATCAGATCTTCCAGACGCATATCCTTAAATACCAAACGTCCCGACCGCCAAGAGGTAAACAAAGCTGTCTCCACCTTATATTTTTCCATTCCTTTCCCCTCGATCAAACAAATCTGTTCGCCCGGCACCATTCTTATCTTTTCTCCTCTATCTAAAGATTCGATCTCGACCATCCCTTCCTCCAAGGTTGTCCACGTTTTTCCCTCTTCCTCGTAAGCACTCACGTCAAAAGAGGTCCCCAGCACTTTTACTTTAGCCTGTTCTGTCTCTACCACGAAAGGACGAGTTGTATCATGAGCGACCTCGAAATAAGCCTCTCCTTCCAACAACACCTTACGAATCCCACCCACGAATGCCACCGGATATTTCAATCGTGTTGCGGCATTCAACCACACTTTAGTGCCATCCTCCAAGATCATAAAATACTCTCCTCCCCGCGGAACCTCCAAGATATGAAAAGCATCCTGCACTTCCCCTGAGCGTGATTTACCATTATAACTAATCCGCCCGGAATCCGCACTAATTCTCATGCCCCCGTCCTCTATATTTCTTTCCCCCAAATCCAAAACTTGCCTTTCTCCCGATGACAAGACTAATACAGCTTGAGATTTTCCGGCCTTCACGGTTATCGGTTCCACCCGGCTCTTTTCTTTTATATCATCTCTGGAAAGTAACGCAACAGCTACTCCCAAGGGAATCATAAACATAGCAGCGTACCTCATCCACGTACGCCTTATCTTTCTACGCTTTGCAGATAGTTTATCCCGTCTCACGGTTCTGAATTCTTCCCATGCCTTCATATAATCCAAACGCTCGTATTCTCCCACCTTATGTTCCATCAATTCGGTCGAACTCCACTGATCAAACAACTCCCGATGACGTTCGTCCTCTGCCAACCATTTTTCCAACTCCTGCAACTCCCCTTCTTCCAAACAATCACTTAAAGATTTGGAAATAAACTCCGATATCTTGAATACATTTTCTTCCTTATCCATAAACAAATAATTTTTTTGTTCCTCCATTTTTAACATGCATTTGCCAAGAAACACTTCAGCAAACAAAACGGGGGGATAAGAATTAAAAAAAATCAAAATTCGATCACAAACATATTATAAATGTTTAGCCATAGAAATACCTTAAATCGGGTATTTACGAGAAAAGAATACCTATAAATATTGAGTATATGCCACCTTTCAATTTATTATACAATCTCTTTTTACCGTCCTTTTTATACTCTTTTGCAGTCTCCAAAGAAATTCCCATGAACTCCGCCACTTCTGAAATTTTATATCCTTTTAATGTCAACAACATGACTTTCCCGCATTGCGGTGGCAACTGTTCCACGGTAGTTAAAATTCGTGCAAACACATCCTCTTCCATCATCCGCTCTAAAAACACCTCTTGCTTCTCCCCCTCTTCCAACATTTTCATTTCATACTGTCTTCTGATCTTTAAATGGCGTAGATAATTCAAGGACTTATTTCTCACTCCTGTATATAAATATACTTTCAGTGCAATCCGATTATTAAACACCATCTCTTTATCAAGTAGCGATATAAAGAATTCCTGCACAATATCTTTTGCCACCTCTTCATTTCCCACATACTTCCCCGCAAACAGAACCAACGGAACATAATAATCATGATAGAGCAACTCGTAAGCTTTCTCTTTCTGTTGGCGTAAATATTCTAATAAGAGGTCACACTGCTCCATAACTCAAAATTATTTGACAAAGATAACTTAAAATTTCTTTAAACAAAGAACAAACAATCCGATTACAATATCTTTGCAAGCGGAGAAAAACAACCAAACTATGATTCAAACAAAAGCCGACTATATACACGACCGGATAGCAGAAGGAGAACACCAGCAACAGGATTTCAAATTCGAGATTTCTGATGCCCGCAAGATCGCTAAATCTCTTTCCGCATTCTCCAACACCGACGGGGGACGCTTACTCGTGGGGGTAAAAGATAACGGCAAGATTGCCGGAGTACGCTCGGAAGAGGAGATGTACATGATCGAGGCTGCCGCAAAGCTTTATTGTAAACCACAAATCGATTGTGAAATGCACGTCCACACCGTAGAAGGGCGTACGGTTCTCGAAGTCATCGTCCCTCCGGGAAAACAAAAACCCTATTACGCCAAAGATCACGATAACCGCTGGTGGGCTTACATCCGGATTCTGGATGAAAACATACTTGCCACTCCCGTGCATATCAAAGTATGGCAACAAGCCGGAACCCCCAAAGGAGCATTCGTGCATTACACGGAAACAGAACAGATTCTATTGGATTACCTTTCTTCACACGACTCCATCACACTAAATCAGTATTGTCGTCTGGCAAAGATTCCCCGCCCCAAGGCAGAAAACACGTTAGCCAAGTTCATCCGGTTTGAACTCATCGAACCGTATTTTGACGGGCAACGTTTCCTTTTTCGACAAAACGAAAGGAATTTATGATCTTAATTTACCCTCGGAACCGGGACAACTCATCAATCATCATGCGGGCAAATCGTTCGGACGCCCCGGCATCACCCAACTTCTCGTTCACCTCGTCGTATCCTGCCAACATTTGATCCCGTTTCTCCCCTTCCGAAATAATAAGCGAAAGTTCTCTCAACAAGTTCTTTTCGTTCAACTTTTGCATCAACAACTCGGTAACCACTTCCCGCCCGGCAATCAGGTTCACCAACGAGATATACTTCACCTTGACAAAAGTCTTAAACAGGAAATAACTCAACGCTCCCCCCTCTCCACTGTAACAAACCACCTGGGGTGTCCGCAGTATAGCGGTTTCCAACGTGGCTGTTCCCGAAGTAACCAGTGCCGCACGTGCCTGTCGCACCAACCGGTAGGTCTGTCCGTAAATAATCCTTACTTTCACATCCTGCAAATAAGGAGCATAATCCGCATCACTCATCGAGGGAGCCCCCGCTATCACAAACTCGTGATCAGGGAAATGTTTTACCATAGTCAACATTTTCGGTAACACGTGTTTCAACTCCTGCGAACGACTACCCGCCACCAAAGCGATAATCGGTTTACCGGAAAGGCCATTTACACGTACGAACTCGTTGAATGTTTCATCCTTGAAAGGACGATCGTGAATAGCATCTACCAACGGATTTCCGGCATACTGCACTGGATAGTCATACCGGGCATAAAAGTCAACTTCAAACGGGAAAATTACGAACATACGATCCACCAACCGCTTGATTTTCTTCACCCGGCCCGTGTTCCACGCCCAAATCTTCGGGGATATATAATAGAATACGGGAATACCCGCTTCCTTGATAAATTTAGCCACCCGGAGATTAAAACCACCGTAATCCACAAGAATCACGACATCCGGTCTCCATGCCAAAATATCTTGGTGACAGGCTTCAATATTCGCCTTAATCTTGTCCAGATTTTTCAAAACCGTCAGGAACCCCATGATGGCCGTGTCCTTGTAATGGCGAACGATCTCACACCCGGACTCCCGCATCAAATCACCTCCCCACCCGCGAACTTCCGCACCCGAGTCAAACTTTCTCAATCCCTTGATCAGATTAGAGGCATGCAAATCGCCCGATGCCTCTCCCGCAATAACGTAGTATTTCATTGGCTTTTTTCTATTCTTTGGGCAAAGATAGAAAAAGATTTGGAACCTATATACAAGTTTACCGTACCCATAGGTATACCTGTTACAAATTCCCCTTACACGGGGAAAGCCTACCCCCTGTTAATCCCTTCTCTATGGCTTATCCTGAAAAAAGTTGACTTGTCCAACAAGTAAACTCATGCCTGTACCGTAAATTAGTATATAAATTCCATACAAAATTATAGCATTATGGTTCCGTAGCTTTACACTAAGAATTCATGGATAAGAAATGAAAAAACTCTATCTTTGTCTCCCACTAGCAAATTTAAAGTAGATCGCATATGAACATTGTTGGGAAGAGAGTGGCATACATCACGTTAGGATGCAAGTTAAATTTCTCCGAAACCTCCACGATCAAGCACAGCCTTGAACAGGAAGGAGCCGTGACCGTGGGAGAAAAAGATGGGGCAGATATATTCGTGATTAACACGTGTAGCGTCACGGATATTGCAGAGAAAAAAGGACGGCAGATGATTCGGAAAATCATCCACCGAAATCCCGGATCCTACATTGTTGTGGTTGGTTGTTATGCCCAACTCAGAGCGCAAGAAATCATGGACATTGAAGGTGTCCACCTGGTACTAAACGCACGAGACAAGTTCAACGTGGCCCACTATTTGAACCACCTCGAAGAACAGGAACGACACGAACCACATTCTTGTGATATTTTCGGGGTCAAAAACTTCGATCTTGCTTACTCGTACGGGGACAGAACCCGGTGTTTTCTGAAAATTCAAGACGGATGCGACTATTTCTGCTCTTACTGTACGATTCCCTTCGCTCGCGGACGTAGCCGCAGTGCTACCATTCAAGACGTGATCAAGGCAGCCCGAGACGTGGCTTCCAAGGGTATCAAGGAAATCATACTCACGGGAGTAAATACGGGGGATTTCGGAAGAGAGACAGGAGAAACGTTCCTCGATCTGGTACGAACACTAGATGAACTAGAAGAAATCCAGCGTTTCCGAATCTCCTCCATCGAACCCAACCTGCTAACAGATGACATCATTCGCTTCGTGGCCTCCTCCCGGCGTTTCATGCCACACTTCCACGTACCTCTTCAATCCGGGAGTAACGAAGTGTTACACTTGATGAGGCGACGTTACGAACGAGAACTTTTTGCCGAGAAAGTACAGGAAATCAAAACACTTATTCCCGATGCCTTTATCGGAGTGGACGTGATTGCCGGCATGCGGGGAGAAACGCCGGAGGCGTTCGAAGATGCCCGACAATTCATTGCCGGACTAGATGTTTCCCAGCTACATGTGTTCCCTTATTCGGAACGTTCCGGAACAAAAGCTCTGGACATCCCGTATATAGTCCCACAAGCGGAAAAACATCGCCGGGTGAATACACTTCTCGATATTTCCGAACGGAAATTACACGATTTTTACACGGCACACGTGGGACAAACCCGCCCGGTGCTGTTTGAAGAAAGCGATATTGCCGGATCGATCGGTGGATTCACGGACAATTACATCCGTGTAGAAATACCCTATGATCCTTCCCTAGCAAACCAAATCGTACCCGTGAAGCTGAAAACCGACATTTTCAGCTCGTAAATACCGGACTTCACACGGCACAAACCTCCGGAAGAATACAAACTTTACGGAGTAATTTTATATTTTTGTTGCCGTAAAAATTATATTTAAAATAAAAAACAAGGTATTATGAATGTCTTAGTTACTGGAACAGCAGGGTTTATCGGTTTTTATCTTGTTCAGAAACTACTGGATGCAGGACACACCGTTTATGGAATCGATTCTATCAACCATTATTACGATGTAGCCTTGAAACACGACCGCCTGCATGCCTGTGGCATAGACCATCCCGTTCCTAGCAAAGAAATCATATCTTCCCGGAACACGAATTACACGTTCTGTCAGTTGGACCTGTGCGACGCTGAGGCCATTCATACATTATTCGACACACATGCTTTCGACTGCGTGGTAAACCTTGCCGCACAAGCCGGGGTCCGATATAGCCTAAAACACCCGGAAAGTTACGTGCAAAGTAACGTCATGGGTTTTATCAATCTACTGGAAGCCTGCAAGAAAACGAGTTGCAAAAAATTCATATACGCCTCATCTTCTTCCGTGTACGGGAACAACCAATCTGTCCCCTTCAAAGAGACAGACGCCGTAGATCACCCGATCAGCATTTATGCCGCCACGAAAAAAAGTGACGAGTTGATGGCAAACGCCTACGCTCATCTCTACGGTATACAAACTATCGGATTACGATTTTTTACGGTATACGGTCCCTTGGGACGCCCGGATATGGCTCCCATGCTTTTTGCCAACGCCATTCAACACGACGAGGTGATCCGCATCTTCAATAACGGGAATCTCTCCAGAGACTTCACCTACATCGAAGACATCGTGACTGGTATCGAGAAAATCGTGTCAACACCGGGAATCCTACGGGAAGACGTACCTGGTACCCCCGCCACGATATACAATATCGGACACGGTACCCCCATCCAGCTCATGGATTTCGTCCAGTTGCTGGAAAAGAACTTGGGGAAAGAAGCTCGTAAAGAGTTTGTCGGGATGCAACCGGGAGACGTTTACCAAACATGGGCCGATACCACCCGCTTACAGGAAGACTACGGGTATACCCCGCAAATATCACTCGAAACGGGAATCGCCCGCTTTGCCGAATGGTTCAAATCATACAACAAATGACACACATCAACAAGATACGGGCCGTGTATTTCAGCCCGACAGGGACAACCCGCAAGATCGTAACCGCCACGGCCAAAGGACTTTCCAGAGCATTGAAAACCTGTCTCGAAGAACACGATTTTACTTTACCCAAGGCAAGAACACAACCCTTGCGATTCACGGACTCTGATCTCGTGGTGTTTGGCACCCCGGTATACGCCGGGCGAGTTCCAAACGTACTGTTACCCTATTTGAACACGATGCAAGGCAACGGGGCTTTAGCCATTCCAGTCGTGCTTTTCGGGAACCGGGATTACGACGATGCGCTAATCGAATTACGAGACATTCTTGAAAACAACGGACTCCACACGATAGCCGCAGGGGCATTCGTGGGTGAACACTCTTTCTCCCGGATACTGGCAAAAGACAGGCCGGACATGAAAGACATGGATATAGTGGATGAATTCGTTCGCAAAATCTGTGAAAAGTACAAGACAGACACGCTATCACATCCCATTCCGGTTTCCGGAACCCCATATCCCTACCGGGGATATTACACACCTCGCGACCGGCAAGGCACCCCGGTAGACATCCGTAAAGTGAAACCGCTTACCAACGACCGTTGTAATAACTGCAAGCATTGTGCAAAAGTATGTCCCATGGGGTCTATCAGCTATGAAAATATAAGAGAGCTTACAGGCATCTGTATCAAATGCGGAGCATGTATCAAGAAATGTCCAAAGCAAGCGAAATATTATGAAGATACAGGATATTTATATCACCAGCATGAATTGGAAGAAGGTTTAACCCGACGTGCAGAAAATACCTTTTTTATTTGAAATTTGCATAACTTTCATTAAATTTGCAGCATATAACATAGTCAATCAACAAACAGGACAATGGTCAAGGAAATATTTAAATTCTCCATTAGAAGACTAATTCAAACGAAAATAAATGGAGGAATTGTTCTCTTATTCGTGGCCCTTGCCGCCATGTTTATCGCTAATTCCCCTTTACAGGAATATTACAATATTTTATTTTCTAAAAATATCACACTCACGATCGGAAGTTTCAATCTTTTTGATCGTCATGATGGCAATCCGATGACATTGCTGGATTTCATTAACGACGCCCTCATGGCTATCTTTTTCTTCTCGGTAGGATTAGAAATTAAACGGGAACTACTCGTTGGAGAACTCTCGTCTCCCCGGAAAGCGTTACTTCCGGTTGTGGCAGCCTGCGGGGGCATGATCATCCCGGTCCTGCTTTTCTGGCTAATCAGCCCATCCGCTCCTGCCATGCGGGGAGCTGCCATACCCATGGCAACAGATATCGCATTCTCCCTAGGCGTTCTCTCGCTTCTAGGCAAAAAAGTTCCATTAAGCTTGAAAATTTTCCTCACCGCTTTTGCCGTTGTGGATGATATTGGTGGAATCATCGTTATCGCCCTATTTTATAGTTCACATCTAACGGTGGAGTATTTAATTGCAGCGATGATTATTGTTGCCCTCTTGTACATCGGTGGTCGGCAAGGAATTCACAACAAATTGTTTTTCATATTCTTCGGTATCATCGTTTGGTGCCTATTCATTAACGCTGGAATCCATCCCACAATTGCGGGAGTCATCGTGGCCTTTACTGTTCCGGCCCGTCCGAAACTACATATATACAAGTACGTGAATAGTATCCGGGAAAGCTTAAAAAGACTACCGGAAAATTCAAATGAAATCATATTAAGCAACTCTGAACTTTCTATATTAAAAAGTATCGAGTCTGCCTCGGATAAAGTGGTTAGTCCTTTACAAGCCATGGATGATGACCTACGTACCCTTGTGAATTACGTGGTAATGCCCCTTTTCGCATTTGCCAACGCTAGTACCTCCTTTGAAGGGTTCACGCTCGCCTCTCTGGAAGGCGTATCTGTAACGATTTTTGTTGCCCTTGTACTCGGAAAACTCATCGGCATCTTCTCGTTCACCTACCTCTTTATAAAATGCGGTTGGTTAACCATGCCCGACAAAATGGATATGCACTCCCTTTTCGGAGTATCTCTATTAGGAGGAATCGGATTCACCGTGTCCCTATTCATTGCAACTCTTTCCTATGCGGGAATGGGTGCGGAAGGAGCCATGTTATTAAACCAAGCAAAAATCGGTATCATTGGAGGCTCTCTGTTTGCTGGACTCTGCGGTTACTTCTACTTGAAATACGCCTTGAATAAAAAAACTCAAAAATCGCTTTGAAAGTCAAATAAAGTCCTTATATTTGCATCCGCATTGGAGAGGTGGCAGAGTGGTCGATTGCGGCGGTCTTGAAAACCGTTGTACTGCG